>Ga0116227_10002360_pt1 | contig 43060 bp, 27 predicted proteins | sample S1TSphgellanicum_FD_89693 | JGI IMG/M metagenome (GOLD analysis project Ga0116227, IMG submission 89693) | Host-associated microbial communities from peat moss isolated from Minnesota, USA - S1T2_Fb - Sphagnum magellanicum MG | ecosystem: Host-associated > Plants > Peat moss > Unclassified... | reverse complement strand
TCCAAAGACTTTGCCCGGTTTTCAGCTCTAAGAGTTGATCCACATTTCCAATACCCTGCTGCACTGCATCTTGCCCATTGTGCTGCGGACCAATCGCACTATTCCACACAGCCCCCCCCCCCCCCCCCCCCCCCGGCCCCCCCAACCTGCCCGCCCACCCACATGCGAAAAGGGCAGTTGGATTGGGTCCAAATTGCACTATACTATGCAGCTTCACACTGCATAATATGCAATTTTTGCCATATTTTTAGGGTCAAAGCCCTGTTGTAAGGGCATTACACCTTGGAGCCAAGGACTTTTAAGAAGCTCAAGGTGTCCAAGATGTAATCCCCTGAGTAAACAGTATGGCTTCCCAGGCATAAAGCACAAGCCATAGGGGACACGCGAAACAAGGCAAAGATCCTTACGTACGCACCTCAAACTGACTTTTCTTAGCTTGTATATAACACCAACTATGGATAGAAAGGATTCTTGAGGTGCATTTGTGCCAATTTAGAGAACCATTGGTCTAGGGGCAGGCACAAATCCCTCAGTCCAAAAACAGGTAACATGCAAAATGTCCAAATTTGAATATCCTTGAATATTTCAAAAGAATTTTTATTTTCTTTCACAAAATTTTCATCATTTTCACAAATAATATAATTTGTGTTAAAGGTGCCAAGGCACTACTTTTCAACACCACTTGTGAAACAAGTAAAACCCTTCAAGAAACCAAAGACAAAAAGCAAATCATAGTATATTTTGTCTTCAGCATGTTTGATGCTTGTACCATGCCAAACTATGGAGTATTTTTCCCCCATTTTACTTTTCCAAGGTAAAGAGTTAGCATTAAAATATTCATGATCTAAAATTTCAGGGTTACAACTTTTGAAAGTCTCTTATTCATGAATATTATTTTTTAAGTATGATTTTTCATGGTTCATGGTGTAGAATCATATGGTGTAAAAAGCAAATTTCATAGTTACAAGATTTGTTTTCAAGGTAACAAAGGTATTTTAGTGACATGAGATGAAAATCATAGGATTTGCGCTCAATAATAGAATCACACCATTTGCCCGTTATATTACATATTGTACACTTTTGTCATTTAAACAACCTTCATGATGTAAAATTTCAAAGTTACAAATTGGATGGTGCATTTTTTTGTGGTTACTTATGCAATTTTATAACTTTTGATGGTTACAATTGTCATATCTCATGACTACAAGTTACATTTATAATGGATAATAGTGAGATGTTTCATAATTACATTTGACATTTTTTATAGGTATATGTAAAAACTTTCATGGTGTCATGTTCCCACCAAAATTATAACATCCAAATAAATGATGAGTTGATTAACATCATTTGCACAAACAAAATTCCAAGGTGGAAAATAACAAAACAATAGTCAAATTTTCAATATTTGAGATTTTTGGCACACACAAAAAAAATAATTTGAAGTAGTTTTAATCTTGAAAGGTCACCCAAAGGACAATAAAAAGTATGTAGACTAGGTTTTTATGTAATTGGTACAGTTTGTTGAAGGTGATGGACAACAACATATTTTTTGCACATTGCGCCATACTTGTGGAATGTTGGGCATGATATTTTAACAAATTTGCAGCTTGAGAATTCAAAGTGACTTGTAAAGTATCATGTGTGTCCAGAACTTTTTTGAAAGTTGTAATCACTTGTTGTGTAGTTCAATGAAAAAGCAATAAACATGGGCTGGTGCAATGTAATGATGAAACAACTACATTTGTCACTACAACTACATTACAAATTGGGGAGGGAAAAAAAAACATTACTATAGGTTGAGACTGAACTTTCCTTATGAAGCAAGAAAAAAATGTCTTGAAAAATAAATAATATTTGTTGTGATAGCATCTCAATTTCTGTAAACTTTTTCACATTAGATTTGTCCTACTATATAATGATGTTGTAGGTTAAAACAAGGCACACATTTTGAAATAGGAGAATGTGTAGGTGAGTTTGTAATGTTATGGGAGCATGAGAGTGCAAGAACCAACTTTTACACTAATGGGCTTAAGATTGCTTAGATTAATCACCAAACTTTCCAAATCTAAAATGCGATTGTTGTTTCTAGGTTTATATTGCCAAGCTTCTCTACAATGAAATATTTCAAGAGTAAGTTAGTTTAGTTATGTGTGAAGCTCAAACTAAAGCTTGAAAAAATGGGGAAGAAGAGGCAAGGTGCAATTGAGTCACCCAACAATTTTGCAAATTTTGGAAATCCTTTAAAAAAAAGACTTAAAAGACACAAGGTTTAACTTTGATTAGGTCAAAAATCTAGTAGGACTATAATTTTGAAGTCCTAAAGGTTGTTTTTGATGGGTATACCTAACCTTGAATATAACCCCATTTGTAATCATAATCTATGAGTGCTAAAAAAACAATATTGACATCTTCAACCCTAAATCATATCCTACATCTTGTAATGCATTACCTTCAGCTATAAATGCATTGCCTTGCTATGAACATGATTACATTTGTCAAATTTAAAGTTGACACCCTCAATATAAGCCCATGTTACATTACTTCCAACCATTAAAACAAATCATCATTCTAATGAAAAAAGGTAAGACAATATTCACATTAAGTGGTCAAATCCCCCATTGGAAGGAGTAGGGAATTTGCAATACCTTCATCTAACGTATTAATATATAATTAATACCCACAAAAGATATGAAATTATATGTAATACTTGTATTAGTGCATGTTAACCTTTAACTATGATATACCCTAAACCTTGCAATACCTGCATGCAAGACTAATTAAATGCCACAAGAAATAAGATGGGTAAGCATTATTTGCAAAGTGACCTAGTGATTATTACATAATTGACTTGCAATATTCACCCTGTATAGGGTGGTAGATTAGTTATACATGATACAAGTATGCAATATCGACCTTTATATGACATTTGAGTGAAATATTCTTGTTTGGGAGTTTTAGAAAGTATGTGTAATATAGCCTTAGCAATGTAACTTTAACTTTCAAACCTTATATGTTAATTGATACAAAATCAATGCATTAACACATAATAATATATTCTTTAACACAATTGTAATATCATACACATTTTAGTAATGGAAAATTAAAATGGGAGATAAATACAAACAACTTTATGTTGTTTTTTTAATTCATGAACCTTTTTCTTACAAATATTTTCATGACATCTTCTCTTGCCAATCCTTCATTCAGTGCACTAAATTGCCAAGTCCATCATTAATGCAATGAAATACCATGTTGGGATGCATGATTTCATTTGCCTTAGAAAGGTGAATACTTCATATATCTGTTGCAATAACACGCAATAATGATGTGGTGTGGTCTATGAGTTGAACCCCACTTTCTTTGATTTCATTGATGAGTTTTTGCATTACATCACCCATTCGAACAAGTGTTTTTTCCATGGGGGTGGATGAACTTAAAGGTTGGTTGTGATACTTTTCTTTTTCCACATTGGGGGAGGTACCATTTAGTGTCATAAACCCGCACAAATCAACATCCCATGGTTCTTTAGAGTGATCTTCATCGGCCTCTTCATCATCAAATTCATTGTCATAAATGTTCAAATAGGTAAGGTCTGCAAACATGGCAGTAAAACCTCCATGATTAAATCCATACCATGTCCCACAATATTGAATGATATTTTATTTAGTGAGATTGATACATGTAAAAAGAACAACTTGATATTTGCACAGATTTCCACGCAACACCCATTCACATATGTAACAAGCATACTTGGTCAAAGGAAATGTGACCTTGTATGTCATATTTGGATGTTGTTGGTTTCGTACCATCCATGCATGGTCGGTTTCGTTCGAATCATCTATCCTATGGGTGACATGGGTGTGAAGGATCAATGTGGCCTTTTCAATGTTTGTTTTCACAATGTGTTCCACAACCTTATTTTTTATAAACTTGCATTTCTTCATTTCAGTAGTGTGCATGTAATGTTTCAATGTTTCAATGCCCCATGGTAAGATTCAATTGATGCTTGTGTGTTTTGGTTTGAATGTGACACTCGTTGAAACCTCACCATCCACAAATCTACAACAAAATACATAATACCCACATGGGATTACCAAGTCCATCATTGGTGTTTCTACCTTAATTCGAAGAGTGAATATTTTAGGATATGCACAACATGATGGAACAACAATAATGGATTGAAAGTTAATTCACATACCAATTTGGAAATAATAGGTCCAAAAGTACCGAGTCCATGAATCACCAGATAAATGTTGCGTGAAGTTTTCAATGATCTTATTTTTCCCACAAGTCCTGAAGGCTTCAATGTTTTCACCTGGTTCAATGGGCATGTACATGACGGTGTGAAGGTCATCCAATATTTCATGTTGCACCCCATTTTTTTTGGTTTTTCCAGCACAAAACCTTTAAAACGTGCCATGCGCAAAGGTAAATGGTCACTTGATCCTTGTCCCACACATTCCTAACCATGCATAAAATACCAATTTGTTATCATTTCAACTCATAACATTATTTACAATGGAAAATGTAGGATGAAATTTTGAAATGGTTCCATGTACATAAAAGTTCAAAAAAGGTAGAATGAAAATAAACTCATTGCAATGCTCATAATTCTTGTGGAGCATCATCAACGATGAAACATGAAGGTTTCCATTTAAGGTTTTTCCTTAAAAATTTGTTTTCAAAAGAGTTAGCCATTCCACCAAGTCATTGCATGTTTGGCAATTTGTAATGATCCATGCAACCGGCACTTTGGTGCGATGTGCATCAAACACCATCAATGTGAACAAATGAAATTTCACATGAGTGGTGCCAAAAGTGACATCCATTGACTTTTTTCCATTATCACCTAATGAAACCATGGTTTGTAATTGAAATGGGGTTTGTATCCTTATTGTGAATGGGACATGAATCCCATTATCCTCACTTACATCTTGAATAAAACACATCATCTAGATGATTAAATGCCATGTGCGAAGGGAAATGGCCGGATTTTGTGTACACGCCAATTCATTTTTTTGTGTTTGCGATTTAAGTAAACAATGTCTTGTTACTTAATGAAATCATCCCTTGTCATTGTTTCTCCTACATTGATTTTAGCCCACCATATTGCCTTATGTTTGTCATATATTTGTTTGACGGTGTAGCCTAAACCCAATTGAGTCCAAATGTGGTCCTTGAGGGCTTGTGACATTCGTGAGGCCAAAAAAAATGGTTGCACAATGGAATCAATGCTATGTTTGCCATGCACATGCTCACCATTAGCCCGTGTATGTGGTCAATGGTAGAAGATTATCTTCGCCACCTTAGGTCATGTGTATAATCACCTAATTGAGAATTGAGCTAAACAACTCCGTTTAATGGATCAATGGTGGTTTGGGTCTCCACAATTGTCTTTTAGTCCATACCCACATGTATACCTACAAAATGTGCAATCAATTTAGAACCTGAGGTGTGGTACAATATGAGATTTTTAAAAAAATTCCATATAATAAGAATGAACAATAAAACATCATACCAAATATGGCCGAAGTGGTTTTCGATTCTAGGCATTTTTACATTTTCTTGTGAGGGTACCTACTTATAAATGTTCCAATCCATTGGAAAATATTCATGGCTTCATTCACCATTTAAAATTTCTAAAACTCATGCATGTGGGATGTATGCACACTCAACTTTGATTATATGTGCCCCTCCATGTCAAACATCCTCTCTCCACACCAAGTCCATGTTGTTAAAAGGTGACTTCCTTGGGTTTTAAATCTCAATAGATTGAGATTTTAAAGCATGACCCATGTTTGAAACTATGCCTTGAGCTAATTGTATAAGAAAAGACATTAAATTAATGTTAATGTCCAAAACTTTATACTTGCAATATGTTGAATTACATGTTAATTTTCATATTCAATACTAATGCAAATGTAAATGTTTTAAATACTTTATTTATATCCCTCATCTAAACCCTATACAATCATACACATAATACCCTAAATGTTAAGTATGGAAAACATATCATATGGTTTATGGCCATAATTGTAAATTTTTAATTGCAATATTTGCAAATCTATTTTAAATTCGTATTATCTATGGATAATTTAAATGTAATACCACATGATAATTAACAAACTACACTATTTATGGAAGAGGGAAATGCAATACTTACATGACAATTTTAAAATGCACATTATATGTGGGTGGCAAAATACAGTATTGGCATTATGACCCTAAATCCACACCATTTATCGGAGGCCAAAATGTTAAATCCATATATCAAACATGGAACATTCTTAGTACAATTTGATGATCATATTAAAACCATCCAAGGAGATTGATTTCCTTAAATTAGGAACAAAACAATAGAAAAATGTAAGAAAATGATTTTTAAAAATTTCATACCATTGATGTTAAAGGATGATGTCACATCAAAGGAGTTGTATTTTGATTTGAAAGCACAACCTAAATAAATCTGCACACATTCATTAAACCTTAAACTTAAAATCTTAAGTAATTTGAATCGTAAATGTTCTCAACCTAATGATTGTAAAAATAATTACAAACCGAATACAAAAAAGATTTATAACAACTATGTTTTGAGTTTTAAAGTTAATCAACTAAAAACTATAATGAATGGAAGCAATTAGCATTAGAGTTAAAAACTAATTACCCCAAAATATTTATATATAAACCTAAAAAACTTTCATGGTAAAAATTAATAACTATATAAACATATACAAATGCCATACAAAATAATCTTCTAAGAATGAATGATGAATTTAAATTAAAACACAATGAAAATAAAAAATTAAATGAATGAAATAATAGTTTATTCTCTTACTTTTATTGTGGCCATTTCAACTTGAGGGCCCAACTTGAGACCTTCATTCACCTTCAAAAGAAATAAAATGAATCTTGTTGCAAGTATGTGTATGTGAAGTTTTGGCCAAATTTCCCTCAAAAGTCCAACTTAAAATTGGTTTTGATTAGTATTAAAAATTAAGCAAGGATTCATAAATGTTTGATGTCTTTTTAATTCTAAATTTATCAAGCCTATTCCTTAATTAAATTAAGTACATCTTGCATTAAATGGTCTAAAGTGGAAATAGAGGACCGCCACCAAAAAAATTCCCGCAATTGCAATACCCACATTTGGGGTTAATGGTTTATTGTCATCATGAATTTGAATCAAGCTACAAATAGATGTTACAACTCCTTTGCAATACCGACATTTTACATTATAATTTCTACAATCGAAGTCCATAATTTGCAAGTGCATAAGTAGGTATGATGATGTGTGGGTAGATAGGTTTTGCCAATGGGTGAAAGCACATTACACTGTCCATAAAATGTTGTCACAAAGTAAATTTTGCAAGATTTTGGGATTTGTAATTGGTCATGTGATTAAATACAATCAACTAAAATGAAAAATGACTCAACATTACAATGTTATATATAATATAATCACATTTTATGAATTTCATGGATAGTTTTTGAATAGTAATAACATAATGGACTTTTAAAGGCTTACCCAAAACTTGTAACAATCCATAATTAATGAATATGGACTCCATGCACCTTCATATAATGATTTTTAATGAGTAAAGGACTCAATGGTAATATGATGTAATAACATTGATACCAACGAGGACTTTTTGGAAGGGTTTTGGTGACCAAAATTTTTTATGTACTTTGAATTATGGTTTTTCTTATTAAATCCTTTATTGAATGAAAGTTATAGTTTAGAAGCTCATCTTTCAAATTTAAGTTCTCCATAACATAAACTAGGGTTGCAATTTTTTTTTATAATAAATTTCAAAGGATAACTTGTAAAATGACTTGTGTGATTCAAGGTATCCTACCTTCACACTACTTTCATACTGTTAATTTATGCAATTATGGACTTCCATATGTGCCTAAAAGTGTTACACCTTAAAGTGCTTTCATCCCAATAAGTAGATTTTTTGTTAATAATTGAAATGGCATTACCAAAAAATGTATTTACTCTCTTAGTTAGTTTTTGGACTAGGAATTAGGTTGAAGTTTAACCAATAAGATATATAGATTTTGCCAAGAAATAAAAGTTTAGCCAAGAAGAAATATAGGTTTAGCCAAGAGATACAAGTTTAACCAAGAAAAAATATAGGTTTAATTAAAAGATATAAGGTTAGCTAAGAAAAAATATAAGTTTAACCAAGAAATAGAAGTTTAACCAATAATATATATAAATTTTGCTAAGGCATAGAAGTTTAACCAAGACAAAATATAAGTTTAGGCAAAAAATATAAGTTTAACCAAGGAATATAAGTTTTGCTAAAAGAAAGAAATTTAACTATTAATATATAGGTTTAGCCAAGAGATAGAAGTTTAACCAATAAGATATATAGGTTTAACCAAAAGATAGAAGTTTAGCCAATAAGATATATAGGTTTAACCAAAAGATAAAAATTTAGCCAGTAAGATATATAGGTTTTGCCAACAGATAAAAGTTTAGCCAAGAAAAACTATAAGTTTTAACCAAGAAGAAATATAGGTTTAACCAAGAAATAGAAGTTTAACCAAGAGAAAATAAGATTTTTGTTAAGGTAAGTAAGGGTTTAGTTGTTAGTTCACAGGCAAGGCTAAGATTTAGGTTAGTAGGGTAACTAGGTGGGTGGGTAGTATGGAGGTTGGGTTGGGAAAAAAATGGCAATGAAAAAAAATGGTCAAAGGTTAATAGCAAAAAAAAAAATGACTATGGTAGAATGTTGGTTAATGTAAGGTAAAAAGGTGAATGAAAAAGAGGTGAATCATGTAGCCCATCCTATGGATAGAATGCCCAATTGGTGCAATCATGGGGTCTGGTTCATTCTGGCTGTAGGTGGGTAGATAATTTGGGATGATCCTAGTGTATTTTGGGTTTAACCTTTAAGGTCAAGCTTTTTTTATTCATTCATCCCAAATGTCACTTTTAATGCACTTAATTATATACTTTACAAACTTGAAACATAGGACAAACAACATGCAATAAAAATTTTAGTTGCATCTTAATACAACTTAATTAGAATTACTTCCTAATAATTAAATGTTATATTAATATAGTTTACCTACTAGCTCTATTAAATATTATACGTAATGATAACTAATAAATAAATAAATATAATGTAAATGATTGATATTGATATTAATAATTATAATTGTTGTAGCTAATAGGGTAGGGTGAACTAGCTAGTATAACTTGTTAACATTAATTGTATTAGCTTAAACCAAGTCTATGCATATATAGTAATATATTATTATACTAGGCTATATATATATATATATATAGTAGCATATACCTTTAGTGTTTATATTAGTCTAAGTTAAACATACTAGCTTAAGCAATTATTTTGATGATAAATATTCATTTTGTGCACCATTAATTGCATTTTAGTTGCACACAACTATATAGCCCAAAGATTATACAACACCAATTTTGTAATCGCAAGCATGACCAATCTAGTTGTAAACAACAACCAATTACACACATGTTGCAAATGATTAGTTGCATACAATAAAATTTCTACTAATGTGATCCCTAATTACTTACCAACATCAACTCTACTTGTAATTAACTACAACTTTTCATCATCAACACAAAATCAACAAAAGACAAATAAAACTACAATATCTTATATCAAATTTCCCAAATTCACATCCTAGGGATGATTGCCAATTGGTAAATAATAATTCTTAATTCTTGACTAGGTTTTTGAAACAAATTTCCAAAAGTTCTTAGAACTACAAATCTAGATGCAAATTGCCTTCACACTTACATTCAATACAAATATGTATTGTTCCTATAAATATTGCTTATTGCAATTTAAATTCTATAAGTAATTTTATAATCTATAACAAACCCTTCATGAAACTTTCAAAACTTGCGTCAAGAATTCAAAAAAATAGAAACATACATCTCTCTTCAAGGTTTCCAAAATTGTATTCTAGAAAGCCTTAATCACAAACAAGGGGTGAGAATATACGTTCCAAAAATTCTGATCAAAATCCCAATTTAAAAATAGTAACTCACTAAATACTAACTAAATTATTCCATGTTTGTGTAGAAACTATCCCCTTATCCCATCAGTAATATGTTAATGTAAGCTAGGCTTCAATATGCCTAAGTAAGCTATGCTAGGGTAGGTATTTATTTCTTACTTGCCTATTATTTTACCTAGGTTTTTGCTCCATAAACCATGAAATTTGTTCGTTACATCCTATGATTATGTACCTCTATGGAAAACCATACCTAAAAAGTTGTGATCATGAAATATGTTTCTTACACCATGCATTTTTGTTCCATGAACCATAGAAAAATGACTTTCAAAAGGCGTAACCCTGAAATTGTAATGCTAAATCTTTAAATTGTAAAAGCAAAACAAGTGAAAAATATTCCATAGTTTGGCTATAACAAAACAACCATTACATGATAAAGTGGGCAAAAATCATGAAAAAAAACTACCAAGTAACCCCTTTTCATGACACACTAGTTTAATGAAACATTAAACTTAGTTTTCTTAATCCCAACCATGGAACTTGAAATCCAAACCCTAAATAATTCAATGGATCTTTTTCGTACCAACAAAACCAAACTTCCATCATTCAAACCCATGAAAACCACCATCCAACCTTCAAACCCGATAACCACGCCATGTACATGCACTACATAGATAGCCACAACATCACTTAACACCCAAAGCAAAAATGATTCCCACAAAATAAGTTATTTTTCCCACTATATATTAAAACAAGAATTACTCATCAACATTCTCAACTATAGACTGTATCTCAAATAAAGCAGTCTTAGAAAGCTAATACACATGTTTGCCCCCTTTTTGCTTATGAAAACTTTGTCTCATCTGAAACTTCACTACCCTAATTAAATGGGAATAAATGTAAGGTTCACCTCTATCACATTGGACATATGAGTATGGACTCCTACTTGTTGCTTGCAGTATGTGTCAATAACAACTTGACTACCATAGAGAAACATTTGACCATATGCATCTACGTGTTTTTCTTGTGCTACCATGTGCAACCTCTCTATGCATATTAAAATCTAGAAACCGACATTGTTTTATGAATAGCTCCAACAGCAAAATAGTCACCAACTTCTAAACAAGTTGCTAATGACTTCCCATCATGAGAGACTTCCCACCTATCATCAATCTCTAGATCACACCCAACATCAATAGGTGAACAAGGTTCTAGTGTCATTAGGTCCCAAGGTTATACATGAGTATAGTTGTCACAAGGTCCATCTCCCCCATCTATGCAATATTTGCAAAAGTAAGACAATTCGCGCACATGTAATAAGGTCTTGTTCAAATGAGAAATAGACTGGATTATGCAATTTGACTATTACTAGTAACTCTATATGTCTCATAGCCATGAGTGCGGTCAACATTTCCCAACCTAATTTCATGGAAGTATCATCTCACTTGTCATTGAGCTTTAAGGTAAGCAAGATGTGCCTTGCCCATACTTGCTTGTGAAAAATTGCACACATCTAAAACATTTTGTAGCTTTGTGGAGCCAATGGTTTTCACTTGTTCAGCCCAAAAAAGCATTCTTGACATGTGTTCTAGCCCCATTCCATTAGTCTTTCCCATGAACTGTTCCAAAATAGTGTAACCAATAACACATCCCCGAGGAAGACCAACACTTTTAGTTAGTGCTTGGTATCTTGAAACATGAAACCATGTTCTGGCACATTTAAATTGAGATGCACATCCATTGTTCCATACTGTGTGTTCAATAAAGAGTTCCATATTCTGTGCTTGGAGCCAACTCCAATGCCATTTGAAGCAATGTTGAACAAACAAATTGTCATGAGTTTAATCATCTGAAATGTAAAAGTGATACTCAATAATCATTCTTGTTTTCTCATCATCTCCAACTCTAAAATTAGGGTTGATCCTCCAAGTCAAATGTACCAAGATTGTAATTTGAAAATTGTGCCAATGTTGAGTTTAAATCTCATTCTACTCCATGAATGAATAATTCTCAACAAAATCAACATAGGAAACAAGACAATTTGATGATTGATTTGCCACACACAACTTGTACTAACAATCTTGCGATGCAACAACAAAATTGTGAATTACAAATTGTTGCAATTTGGGCCCCATGAAATCCAAGTATTCATGACATCAACTTTGGATATGTTCCAAACAAATCATTGTTTTGGGTTCACTTGTTTTTGTCTTTCCATCAAGTACCTCTTGGAAACACTTCCAATTCAAGAATGTCTCATCCTCTGGATCCTTCTCCAAAGGGAAAATTTTCAATAACTTCATACTGCAATCTTGACATTTTCCTTTGATACAATCCAAGGCATGCCATTCTTGAAAATTTGGCTTTACACAAACAATCTTTTGCCAAAAGTCAATGACGCCTTTGAGGATTGATTCACTACTCAAACAACTTGGTCTTTGATGTTGATCATGGGTAGACATTGGATTGCATACCTCATTGCATTTACAAGTACAAGCTTTGTGTGGCCCATGTAGTCGCATGTTATTAAATCCATCTTTGAGCTCCCTCAATTCTATATGGTATCAACAACAATAGGTGTTGAATTCCTTTAACCTTCGCATAAACCAAGGTTTCAAGGTATGGAATGATATGAATCCAATCCCAATTTTTGGATGTTCTTCTCTGAACCTGGTAAACAAATGTAGCTGGAAAATTTGAATTATATTAGCATACCTTATTGATCAATACAATGAAAATTACAAAGTAATTTAGGATTGAAAATAATCAAAGGCACCCCAAGGAAATGCAAGGATAAAATAATCCTATCTACAACTTTAAAGGAATATTCTAGTAGCATTGAGGTCCTAGTTCATGAAAATGTCCTGCACCTTCCTATAACTTCAAGACTTGCAAGATCCCAAAGGAATACTTACAAGGCAATTTATCTCTTCTCATTTATCAAATTGATTATAGCCAAAAACTTGCAAGTACCTAAAGAATATGTCTTCAAGCTAGCTTCAAGACTAGCAAGCTCCTAAAGGTGAAACTCCTAACAAGGCTTCTAATGGCAACATATTTTAAGGACTCAAAGATTTCATGCCTATATTGCTTACATCTTTAGGAATAAATGAAAGGAATTAGAGGCATAGAAATACTTACATGATTCCAAGTAATTTGAGCAAAGCTAGCAAGGATATCAAAGGATATATGCAAATTGAGTACTTGGACATAATGGATTCATATACCATAATTCAAGGACTTGATTCATGAATGAACTTTTAGATTCCTATAATACATCAAGAATGCCATTACTTGACAACTTGAGGTCCATGCAATTCATGACAAATGATATCCAAGAAACACAAACAAGGTCTAGTATTATCCATGTTGGGATTTCAAAAAACTTATTTAACAACTCAAGAGGATTGTTGGATGAATGGAGCTTCAATCACATCACCCTGAAAAATTATAAAAATATATAACTAAAATCCAAAACATAATTCAAATTATTTCAAGAACCAAGGCACCATGAGTCACACATGCAAATTCAAAAATTGTGTAGAATAATTTTTGCAAGACCTAATAGCCATAAAATTCCACCCATAGATAGGGGGAATAATCAGACAAAGTTCATAACCTATGTGAGCACCCAAATTGGAAATATAATTAATGAAGATTAAAAACAAATGATCACCTAGATGGTTATAGTTCCAAGTTTTTTTACAACTAATTATAATCCTTATTCCAATAAAGCAGAGCTTGTTCGTCACAAAAAATCAATACAGCTGGGTGAAAGCATGGGTAAATAGACAAAAAAAGTAATTACCTCCAACGTAGTTAAAAAATGTTCCAACTTTTGACAAAAGTAGAAAAAAATTAATTTAAAATAATTTAAAATAGAAAATGACAACGAGGCACATTCGTCATTTTCTTTTGCCTTGGTTTCATAAGAAAATGAGAAGATGACAACAAACATTGCATTCGTTGTCGTCTTTTGCCCTAGTCTCATAAGAACACTAGAAGATGATGATGAATGCAGTGCTCATCATCGTCTTTTCTATAAGGGGACATAGACTAAAAAAAAGATAGAAAAAAAGGGTTGATGTACACTTACTTGCCACAAATGCACAGGTTGTTTTCTGGAGTAATGTCTTTTGCAATAACTTTTCAACAACGTTTTTTACAATAACATTTCAACAACGTATTCTACAACACCATCTTTAGCAATGTCTTCTACAACATCACTTTAGCACTGTCTTTGTTGCACTTTGATGTTGTAGCAATGCTTCGTTGCACTCCGATGTGTAGTAATATTAAGTTGTTGTGTTGTAGTAGCATTTGGTTTCTAATCACTTAGTAGCTCCTTTGCTCCAAAACCAAATTACAACAATGACCTTTCTTCCAAAATCAAATTACAACAATGATTATGTTCACATTCAAATTTTAGCTCATCCTTAGCTACGCTCAAGTTCTGGCTACAACAATGTTCCTCTCCTCCTACAAACTACAATGGTAAGGTTTGTGTGGCAACGAGGGTTTAAGGTTTTCGGCAAGGTGGAGGTAGGTAGATGCAAATTCAAGTAGGTAGTTGGGGTTTGAAATGCTTGGGTAGTTGAATAGGTTTTTTTTATGGGTAGCCTTGCAATAAGTGAGGGGAAAAAAAAAATGGCCCAACCTCAATGCTTGCAAGAGATTTAATAATTGGGATGAATTTGAATTCATCCCAAATGGAATTGGTGCAGTCATGGGGGCTGGGCCACTTCGACCCCCACCTACCTAAACATCACATGTTAACAATTTATCTAAATGCCAAATTTTGAAGTCTTATTTTATTGCCATATGTCAACATCCTACCTAAGTGTCACATGTTGACATATTATCTATGATCTAAATGTAATTTAATTAATTGATTTAATATTGAAATAAATTTTAAATTACCATGTGTCACAAAATAAGTTGTTGAAACCATAGAAACATGTCACAATACAAAATGTTTAGTTGCACATAATTGCATCTCATATATGCAACTAGCCCTCCATAAATACAATGGATGAAAATGTATAATGATATTGTTAATACATGTCAAGTATAAATTGTGACATGCAACTAAAAATTATGTGCAACTTGTTTTAGGCAACTACGAAAATTTTCAATTACATGTGTCATTTACAATTGAAAATCAATCACAAATGATAATTGTATAATGTTGATTTTTTGTTGTAATCCTAACATTGGGTTTGCGACTTAATGTGAAGTGCAAAAGCACATGAGGCTAAGAAAGTATGTGCGGGAGTAAAACACACTCTCATGAGTGGGCAAGAATGCAAGAAAATGAACCCAATGATTCCCACAATGCACTCACATTTTAGAAATTGCACTCATGCAAGAGTCCTAAATATTTAAAACTATAATTGAAAAGGTAAACGAGCACCAATTTGGGTCTTCAAGATGTAGCTATCTAAAGTATCCTTTTATTGTTCATTTGGACCTAAAATGCACGAATTTTGATTTTAAAAAAAGGTTAAAAGTCGAATCCCTTTAAAGCAAGGGTCAAATGAGCTCTGATTGGGTTGTGTTATACACCGTTAGAAAGATCTTTTTGAAGGCTATAAAATATTACCCTTGCATGCTCCAAATAGAATTGATTTCAAAAAAATATAAGTGGCCAAAATTTCAAAATAATAAAATTCCCAGTTTTGGGACTCTTTGGGAGTCTTGGGAAAAAATGTCATTTGGATGTAGCCCTCATGGAAAGTCACAGAATATTTTATAGGGAAGGGAATGCTGCCTCCCCCCAAAGGTTGTGGGCCATGTAAAGCTTGAGCTTGAAGTTGTCCTTATTAAATGCATTGCACCACTTACATCCAATTTACATTAAATGTTTTCTTTGTTTAATTGTGAAAGTTATTTTCATATTGAACTTTTGCTTGTGAGTTCATTTTAGTCCCATCTCGAAGCTCCAGCATGCCTTCCTACCCAAAAAATGTTGCAAGCTATGGAATGTACCCCAATTCCTTTTTCTTCTTTTTTTTCACTTTAAGACTTACATTGGGTCTTTCAAGGAGTTTGGGGGTGCATCATTTTTTACTAGTGTTAGCCAATGTACTAATTGATAAATCTAATAATTAAATTAGTTAATGGATTAAAGATTTGGATCTATAATAAGTAATGTTGTAATGAAAACATTAAAACAAATGATTCTAATAATTTAATGTCAATATGTCAAAACTAGTGACTAGGAATCTGCAAAGGCAATTGGATCAAGTAGGTGGTGGAAAAGAACATGAACAAATGAGATAAAAAAAATTGTTCATATTAAAGAAGTTGTAAACGCTCCTTCAAATGTTAATCATGTGAGCCTTGTCAGTTTGAGAATAAAAGAAAGACCTACAAGGTATAGGGTTTATTTTGGAATAAGGAAGGAATGGCAAGATGCATAATCAACAAATGTTTGATTATTGCATCAATGACAACAAGATTTTTCTGAAGTTGAAAAGGTGATCAAGAAGGGGAATGTGATGCACCCCCAAACTCCTTGATAGACTCAACTACAAGTCCAAAGGTGAAAACAACAAAAGGATAAAAAATTGGGGTACGTTCCCTGGCTTCCAGCACTTCAAGGGTGGAGGGGCATGTTAGAACTCTAGGATGAGGACTAAGACAAGTGACAATTGGGTCAATTATTCACACAAAACTGCACAAACTAAACAACAAATTGATTAGTGTGTAGTTGGAACATTTTTTATGCACGGATGAACCATGGGCAAACACGGACTCACAAGACTCACCACAGCCCAAACTTGGGGGTAGCCACCACCTTCCCCCTTATAGTATTCTTTGTGCTTGAACATAGGGCCTGCACCCAAATATCATTTTGTCCTGGGACTCCCAAGTTGAGAATCTCCAAATTCTCGAAATTGGGTCTCCTGTAATTTTGAAGGCCCATAACTTCTTGTGTAGACCTTAAATTGAGGTGATGTCTAAAGCAAAGTTGTAGCCTTAGTCAAGATCGTTCCAATGGTATGTGGCATGTCACTTGCACACAAGTAAATCATGGCGATTCTCGACTTTTAATAATCTTGAGTCAAATTGGCAGTTTAACTCCCAACCCTTCTTTTGGCCATAATTTATGTTTCAAGTACCCAAACGAGCCATGCGAGCCCATTTTAGACATCTAAGTTCTAAGAAATTTTCAATGGTATAAGGAACTCTTCAATCCAATAAGTTTTGACCCCTGCAATCACCCTTTGAAAATTTGGGAGTCCATCGAAACTTCAACTCCCAAAGTGAAAGCCCACTTGGGAGTGTGTGTGTTCATTCCCTCACACTCTCCTACACTCTCAAAAGCATGAAATGTGACTCTTAAGCTTCACTCTTGGCCTACACCTTTCCAAGCCCTTGCCTTGGTCGCAAGCCTAAAGCTAGGGTTGCGACAGAATGTGTATTAAAAAAGTGAACATGTTTTTAAAGTTGTGTTTCAATGGTTTGAATCATTGAATAGGAAAATGTTAACAAGTGGTTACACAATCAATTGGATCAAACCCCACGTTCAATACCTTTGGGTTAAAAAGTGATTCAAGATGAAAATGTAATTAATAAATGATAGGAAACCGTAACCTTTATATTTAGTTCTTGATAATGCCATGTTATTTTTAGAGAACCCAACCTATGTGATGGTATGCAACACATTACACATGATGAAGAAGGACATGAATGTTAAAGACTACATTTTTGCTTCACTTTATATTCTTGTCCTACTCCATTAATGTAAATACCATGTAAATACACTAACTAGGACAACTTAATTTGTTGGAGAATTGACATATTGCCACTATCTATCCAATTTAATCAAGAAACAAGAATGTGATGAAATGTTTAATCCTCCTTTAATTAATCTTTCCATAAAAATAGAGATTACAATGTTTTTATTATCTTCTTTTCTCACCACAAAGCAACACCTTACTCCCTAAAAGCATACACCATTCCTCTCTCCCCATAAAGCTCCTTATCAAATTTCCTAAAACTCCTTTAACTTTGCACTAATATGCCTTCTTGTAGTTCCAAGTAGTTATAACTATTTATCAATCATATCATCACAATTTTACTACTTATTGTAGTCATTTTGACTTCTATAGTCACCTCAACTTCTATGACTACTAACAATACAAGGAATTCTATCCATTCCAACCCACACATTTGTGACTTGTGTCCAAATCAACCATTTTTTTTACTATTGATGCAACTATCCTCTGTGGCACCATGGTAAAAATGACTTGTAGTCATAAAAACAACTAAAAAATGGTTTGTAATTGCATATGCAACTATGACTTGTGATTAATGTTAGTTTGGATGAAAATGAAGATGAAAAATGGACTTATATCATCTTTTCTAATGGCATCTCAAAATAGATGAAAATGTAGTTGTTTTTATGACTTGAAATGTGGTTCATAGGCTATTAAACACCATGTGACATCTTATTCAACTTCAATTGCAACTATAAATCCTAGTTACAAATGCACATGTAATTAAATGTAACAAAAATGAATTGGCTAATGAAATTGTTGGATTTAATGGTCTAATTTTTTTCTTAATTTTCTTGAATGAATTAACCATTAAATGTGTAATAGGGTTTGGCGATTTTGTGAAACTTTGGAGGACCCATGGCCATGGTAGATATGGATCATTATTTGGAATTTCCAACATTAAATTTTATCATGTTGATATATCATAATGTTTTTTAATTAGTTAATTAATTAAGTAGGCTAGGTAATTGGGTACTAGAATATAAGTAGGTTGATTATTAGTAGGTATTTTATTAGGTTGAATGAAATAATGTTATGTTTAATTAATTAATTAATTAGGTAAGCTATGCAATTAATGATAGATAGGTAGTAATTAAGTAGGATATGTAGTAGGAAGTATGTATGTGGGTTAAATAATAAATAGTAGGGGTAATTAATATGTGATAATTTTTTTTAATTAATTATTTCATTAGGTAAACTATGTAATTAATCTAGATATTAAGTTCAGTAGTAGGCAGTAAGTAGCTAGTAGGTCATATGTATGTGGGTTAAATAGTAGGTACTTTGTCATGTTGATATGTGGTTTTTAAAAATTATTTACTTAATTAGGTAAGCAATGTAATTTATCTATTAAATAAACTAACTAGGTAGTAGGGTTAATTTATGATCCATTTGTAAACATTTATAAACATACTAAGTTATATATCATATATCTAATTAATTTTTGTTGGTAAACTTATGATATATATATTTTTAAATACACAATATAATTTTAAAAATCAAATAGAGGTTTGAGATGTGAAAATATCATAATTTTAAGTAAACCATAACATATTATAAATGTAAAAGTAATAAAATTTTTAATTCCATAAAATCAATTAATTACCTAGCATTAATTCATATTTTTAAATTTAAATCAATTTTTTAGATTAATCTTTACATCAACAACAATATGGTTGATTTTATTTTTTATTATATTTATGTTATAATTTATTTACATCCCTTCATAAATCATGTGCTTGAATTAATTTTTTCTAATGAATGGTCATTGAAATGGTATTCAATAACAAAATTCAAGATTTTTTTTTCAAATTAATTTACATTTTTGAGAGGTAAAAAAATATAATTGTGTACCTTATTGAAGAAAATTTAAGATTGAACTTTAAATCTTGTCATTTGGACAAAATAGATCACATTAATATATTGTCATATAAAGTGGGGTGACTTGATAGTAAAAAAGTTGATCTCCATCCTTGGGGTTCACTGATCAATTCTCTTAAATGACATGGGTTGTGATCAATAGTGATAATTTGACTAAATATTTTTTACCTACATAGCTTATTAAATAAACTTGGTGACCTACTTAATAACCTAAACTTGGCTTTTTAACCTAGCCTAGGTAATGACACATGTCAACAACTTATAAGTTGAAATGAATGAAATTATCAATAATATAATATAGAAATATAGAAATAATTATCTTTTTAAATATTAAAATAATAAACATGTAAATAATATTTATATAAATATTGGAACTATATTGTTTAACTTCATAAAAGCAATAACAAAACAACAGTGCCACATAAGCTAATTTGGATGGATGAAACGTTCATGTAAATCACATTTTATCCAACTACCATTGCAACTTGGTGCCATGTATTATTTTTTATGATTGAAATTTTATGCAACTTGTTTAAGGTGATTAAAGCAAATTATAGTCACATGTGGCATTTATGACTAAAACATAGTCGAAAAAACCAATTGTTAATATGCAAATTCCTTGTAGTTTGACTTATCATGATTTGATTATAATCATCTTAACTTCTATGACTATTGATTTGCCATGACTTGATAGTTCCTAGGGACTTGTTGGGACTTCATCAAGTCTTGTCCCTTCATCTTAATGTTACCTTGTCAAAATGTGTAAGCATTTTTTCCTTCATAATAAACAAGAACTAGAAATTCAGATGTTGAACTTAGAAGCTTACCCAACTATTCAACTGGTGCTATTTGTTATACAACCACATGTGGGACTAAAATATTTAGTCCCATAATAGGTGGAAATGCCCATAATTAGATTAACCATTAGATAATTATAAAAGTACCACTAACAACTTTTACAACATGTTACAACAATCCAAGGATTTTGCATCAAATCCCTAGAATGGTATATATTTATATACCATAACTACTTAGAAGATTCAAACCACAAATTGTTCCAAGACCAACCAAGGTTTTCAATCTAAAACAACATCCTTTTGTCAACAAGAAAAAAAAAAAAAACTTGTCCAAATGAATTACAATAGATGATTGCAAACAACCTAATGGATCAATTCACAAATCAAACATTGATCATGGATAAAGAATAGGAGACCATGGTCCATGCATTAATAGGTGAAACTAGAAGACCATTACAAATACCTATTCATGATGAACATGTCCCCTATGTGATACTTGCTATAGTATCAATAAGATATGTGTAGGAGCTATTTGACATACCTATGTCATTTGGAATACTCAAACCAAAAAAGTTAATAGGTTTGGGAGTGTGATACTACTTAGAGGTGTTTCAATTGGAGTATCAATAAGAGGTGTTCAACAACCATCACTATGTCACAAATTTACAAGCTTAATGGGTTTGTTCTAAATCCATGTGAAATCTATTATTTCATGGGTTCATATTGTTTAAATATGAATGTTGTGCGTTATTTAAACACAAAAGTCATGTGCATGACTTTTGTGCGTAAACAACACAAATAGACATACAACATCTGTGTATAAATAATATGAATAAGCATATAACATTCATGTTGAAACAATGTGCACGACATCAATGTTCAAACAATACAAATAGATGAATGACATTTGTCTCTATTCCATATGAACGTATGAAAACTAGATTTCACATGACTATTATCACCAAATTGTGACACATGAAATTTGAAAGGTGGGATACATGTAAAGAGTTGGAAATGGGGCAAGACTTAGTCAGTTGTTTATTCTAATTTTGATTGTGGAAGAGCTAATATTTGTAGAGATGTCAATCGAGGAGTTGAAAAATTTCATTGATTATCATCTTTTTCGCCCATAATACCAATAAATTATTTGTACATTCCTTCAATATAGATGTGTAGTGGACTAAGCCTAGCCTATTGTAAGTACTAAAGTACTTAAAATGGGAGTTAGACAATTAGTATTATCACATGGAACATTTGTTATATTGGTAGATGGGAACAATGTTTTCCGTAGTGTAGCTATGAGGATTATGCCTATATTCATTGGGTACTACCTATAACAGAAAACGTTACAATAGAAAAGCCTAAAAGGCAACATCCTAAAAATTAGCTTCCATCTCCTCCTTATGTCAAGGATATTAATCTTGATGCACACATACATGTGTTAAAAGTTGCAAATAAAGCTAATGAGGAAACAAAGGATGAAAATATTTTGACCATGTTTGTGTTCACATTAAAGGTTACAATTTTATTTGGGTCAAAAGTTTCTATGATAACATCCAAATTATATGTTCATTGAATTAGAACATGTGTTGATCTATAAATGTTTTCAAACAATGAAAAATGATGAACAAATGACCTATAGTTGAAGATGCATTTCAACTTTTTAAAATTTAAGTAGGACAAAATGGAATGGATGGAAATGTTTTATGAATGTTTCATGAAGCTACACAAAAAGGAATCATGGGTTTTGCAACTACCCAAATCATTAGGTTTTTAGTCAAATAGGACAAAATTTCACGAATATGTAACTTCTATGGTTTTGGTAAAAAAGGACTAATTGATTAGGACATTTTTAATGAAATTGTTTTTAATAATTTAAGATATTCGCATGTTGCACTAAATAATTTTAAATCATAAAATTCTAACATGGATATTATGAGGTCCCAAATTAATATGATGTGAATTAAAATGTCACATCATCATACAAATGCAATGGTTTTTTTTTGGGTCATGGAATGACAACCTATATTTTCCATAGCATGTTGTGAGAAAAATACATGTCATCAAATTTTCATTTTTTAAAATTTTGGTTTCGAGGCCATTCACCATCACAATATGTACACGTTTGTAGATTACATTTCTACATGATTGTACATACACACTATATACATTAATGCACACATCCATCAAGGTTTGAACCCAAGATTTCGTGGAGATGCACCAAGATCTTAACCATCAAATCATTTCAAAACTTTAAATGTTCAACATGAAACTATTTTTTCAAAATTCAAGTTATAACATTTTATTTTTCAAACTTTATTCAAATGCTACAAATGAAAACATGATCTTGAAGCTTATTGAATAATGTATTTTCTAAAATTATAATTTTTAAATAATCAATTTTTTAAAAATAATTTAAAATAAAATGTTATCAATAAATAAAAAATCTGCAAATCTCTTTTCATTTAAATTGATCTACAATCTTTGTAAAAACTTAATGGAGACTCAATGTGACAACATTTTTTAACAATGTTATTTGTGTTATGTAAAATTTATGTCCATTTTTAAAGGAATTGCAAGCTTTTATTTTCCCCAATATGATTAGGTACAAATTATTTTTACTCATTTTTGCAATGTTTGTTGAAATGGAAATCATCCATAAAAATATTCAACCACATTTGGCTATAGACAAGTTATGAAGCTAAAAACTTGTGTAAAACCTTCAATATTATGGCTATTTACTATAACCTATTGTAAAAATTTGATGATATAATTGTTTTTAAATTGACAAAATTTGATTTTTTTTTCAAAAAAATATTTTGTTGATGTTGTGCCCCCTAAAATTGGCAAACATTGGCCAAAAGAACAAAAATATTAAGTAGTCAATATAGTCATTTAATTTTCAACACTACTTTTTTTTAGGAACATTAATCACACATTAATACAGATGATAACTACACAACTTTGAAAAAAATATTGCAACATATTTTTAATGTTATTTTTTTAAAAGATGTAAATATATATTTTACCTTCGTTTTCTTTTGTAAAAGTAAAAAACATGATTTGGTTAAAAGTTGGCATTAAATAATTGGATTAAACCCCTCCTCTAACCAATGTTATTTTTTATTTTCTCTTTTTTGGTGGTGAAGTTTTGCAAATTGGTGATTTTTTTGGGGAAAATTTGGAAACAATAGTGCAAATTCAAGGGGAATTGCAAACATCAATAATTTTGCCAAAGATTTGAAATCAAAATTTTGAAAGAAAAAAAAGGCTTCTCTTAATGAATAATTTTTATAACTTCAACCTTAAACTCATAAATAATTCCAATATCTAACTTATTTTTAAAAATTACAACAATCTTTGAATTATTATAAACATTATCCAAAAATATTAGAATTTCAAAAGTCCTTTACCACATGCAAACAAGGTGTAATGTACATGACATGCCAAAAAAAAATTGTAACTTATGATAAAAGAAATTAAAGCCTAAAATAGTTAAACATAATTTGGTATATTTTGAAATAATGACCATTCTTCACGACAAAAATGAAAAATTTGCACACTTTAAAAGAATTCATAAGTATTCCGTAGAGATTAAAACAAAACATGTTCATGATGTATTGGGCCAATTATATATATATATTGTAACATGTTGTAAAATAATTTCATTCAAAAATTCCTTTGTATGGAAAAGTCAAAATGACCATAAAAGGACCTACAATCCTTGGGTCATTTGTCATTGTTGATTTGTTTGATTGTGATTTGACCTAAATGGGACCTCCTTAAAAACCTTTTAAAAGAACAAATACAAACTCTTACATTGTTGGCTAGTGTCATTTTAGATGACATTTCAACCAAACCTATTTTGACATATTCTTTCACACTAGAGGTGATGATAGGTATTTACATTATACTTCAAATTTGTGCTGATAAATAGTCTTGATTGAAATAAATTGACAATTTATGCACTTAAAGCCCATCAATTGAATTTTTGGATCCATAATTTGTATGCGATGGTGTTCAATTTTGTTGAAGGTTGAATTCATTTATGTTGCTTTCATGAAGGGATGTGTGTACAATTTTGTTTGATTTTAAGTTTGGCATTTATTTTGATTTAAAATATGGTGGAAGAATTTACAAAATGGCATGAAGAAGAAGAGTAATTTCCAATTCAAACATATGAAAAACTACTTGCATCAATCCAAAAGGAAGAGTCTTTGTAAAATGCATACATATTATGCAACTTCAAAATTAGTAATGTGCCAAGTTATTACAAGGCATTTCTATTTTCTCCACACATGGAAAAAAAGGTAATCCATAAAAACAATCATAGAATTCAAGTAAATGAACAAAACATTAATTTATATATTTGCAAGTTACAATTAACATGATATGTCAAATGTTTATATGCCAAACTAGTCTTAAATTTGTACATAAAATTGACCCTCAACTAAAATTTGAAATTTATATATTGAAAAAAATAAAATTTATTACCCATATGTAGATTTAAATTGGATAATTTTATCTTTTGGTGAAGAAAAAAAAAGTTTGACCATTCATCACTTGGCAATATCTATGGCAAGTGAGACCTGATTAAGAAAATCAAGAAAGAAAAAGGGTGATAAAAGTTGGAGGGCCTACAAGACATGTTTGGACTCAAGCATTTGACCAATTATTAAATGACCCATGGGTGAATATTAAGTTATATTAAACTAATTCATTTGTGGAAGTACTTTGAATATAAAAAACACCATATTTGACATTTGCATACAAAACTTGCATCTAGTTCAATTTCAATTGTTGAAAGCAATATCTTTTAAATTATTATTGATTTAAATACCAATTTGTGTTGCTATTAGGCATTAAATATTTCATGCAAGATACAACACAAGACTAATTTTGTTGTTATTTTCTACATTCATAACATTTTAAATTCATAACCTATCAATTAAAATGTATGATTTTGATGTGAAATCTTTGTGCAAGAGAATGGAGCAATATTTATTACATGTGGAAACAACTTTATTCAAAACTTGAAGTCAATACAAACTTTGTTGTCAAAAGACAAACCAAAGTTTTAGTTTCTAGGATTCTTACTTCTCAATGTGTTTCCATGTGATGTGTTCCAAATTGCATAACCACAACAACAATTGCTCCAAATTGGTGGAAATTTCTCCATATGGGAGGCATATTTCAAAGTTGTGGAATTCAACTTGTGGGAAGAAATCAACAAATTGTGCATATATGATATTGAGGTACAAGAACTTATTAAAGTGAGCATTATAGGAAATGATGCATGGGAATCAACATTATGAGATGTTTCATTTATCAATTTTTTTCCAAAAATGTGGCAATTGCAAGTCATGTTTCATTGGAGGGACGCCGATTTCCTATGCTATCTTTGTAGGTTTCAAGCATTTTAATTCATAATATACATTTTTAGAGGTGTTGATGATTTTGATTTGATGACTTTTAAATAAATGTTTTTCTAAATTTTCATTTGCTAGTAGTACTTTTAAACTCATATGGAATGGAAAGTAAATGGGGTTTGTCAAAATATTCCATTTTTAGCATTCTTTTAACAAGTCCACTTACATTTTATGGATTTTGGCAACATGTCAAAACAAGTGTAAAGAGGACAATGACAAGGAATATATGATTTGATACTATTCTAAAACTTAAAACTTGTATACAAATTTGAATGCTTATTATATTGGATGGCTATTACCAATTGGTTGTTTATCTAAGGCTAGGACACATTCTTCCTACAAGTTTGGTAACAAATTCTTTAAAAAATGAACAAGCTCACCACACCCATCTTTGGAGTAGAAAATGGAATGGCCAAAACAATTTTTCATGGTTTCACACCATGAGAGAATGTGCAAGCAATTGGAGGTAGTATCTAATTACATTTGTTATCAAATCATGATATATTGGATGTCTTAAAACTTTGATTTTTTTTTTGTGAAGGTCAAAGTTGAAATGGATTTGGTATGATATGTTATTGAGTATTTGGAATCAAATCATTTTTGAAAGGTGATAACTAAAATGACTTATGGAAAACGCAATCACCTCAACACTTTCATCATAGAAAGCCCCCATTTTACGTATGATCATTTTACTATGGTTGGAAATGCCAAATTGTCAACCACCAAATACCTCCAAACATCTACTTGCTCCAAAAGACTTGAAATTCCATTCTATCACACCGTTGAAGATATGTTCTTCAATCTTATGTGGCATCTTTGCATAAAGGCTATGGTAATCATTAAGAAAAATAGTTTTAGCTCATTATTTTTATTGTTATGAAACAATAGTTTTCAACATTATGCAATTTTTATTGTGTGATTGAATGACAAAAATATACAATCAAAAGAAAATATTTGAAGAATTTTATCCTTTCATATAATATTTTAATTGAAGCTTTCAAGTGTTATCACACAAACATATTATTGAAGTACTAAAACCATTGTCAGAATTATTAATGTATGATTATGTGTTTAATTCTATACTTTTAGATAATTTAATTCTTGATATTCAATGGGAAATTATATTTTCAATATCTATTTTGTTGATTGATGAATGACTAGTATCCAAAAGGCAAATTATTGGAAAAATATGTGAACAATTGATGTCAAAAAATAATTTATGGTTGAATTGACTAAGTTTATGGTATGAGATGTAAATTTTCAAATTCTTGAAACAAAAAAGAAGTTGTTTGTCATTTCATTTAATTTTTTTAAATTTTTAGTGAAATAATTTAGATCAAAAAGATCATTTGAATATACAAACGATGAAATTTACAATTTTATTAAAAATTTATAAATACAAAATTTCAACCTTTTGAATTGCCATGGAAACGTGCAAATATTAAAATAAGTAAATAAATACATGTACAAAAATATTTGATCAAAATATGGACATTGTTTTATTTTGATCAAATAAGAGTTGTACATTAATCAATACAACATAATTTAATTGTGTTTATAGATTATTAACATTTGCAAAATATAAAAAAATGCATACATGTAACATTCCAATTGAGTGCTAATGGTAGTGCAAGGCATTGTATTGTTTTGGTCTATTAAAAATGTTCAATTTTCAATATTGAAAAGAATATTTCCAAATGCTCAAACCACTTGACTCTAGCTACCACATGTGAATATTTTCATGGCCAAGGTCTAGGCAAGATAACATGGGCTTTTGGTAAGAATGCTCCCAAAAGCCTAGGATATGTAACCCAGGCCATGTGAACATTCTCATGGCCAACGTTTGAACAAGATAACATGGGCATTTGATAAGAGTGTCCCCAAAACCACTTGACCTTGGCCACATGTGAAGATTCTCATGGCCAAGGTTTAGGCAACACTACATGGGATTTTGATAAGAATGCTCCCAAAAGCCTAGGCTATTTAACCTTGGCCATGTGAATATTCTCATGATCAAGGTCCAAATAAACTACGAGTTTTGGAATATTCTTTTAGTAAGGTCAATAAGCTTGAACTTTTGCAAAATATTTTTCATATCCTAAGGTATTCCATTATCATATGCAAGATAACCTACGATAAATTGAAGAAAGTATTCCCAAAAGCCAAGCTATTTGACCCTAGAATGGCTTAAAATATTGGGTCCTTGAAAAAAAAATTCTTCGTAATGAAGGTATTCCATTATCACAAAGTCATAGACAAGATAGCTTAGACTTTTGAATTCATGCAAACACATGTGGATTCAACTTCTGAATGGGGCACTATCATCTTCCTATGAGTATGAGCCAAAATATGGAATTCATTTTTTGAACATGATCCAAGACTAGGGACAATATCGCCTAGGCTTTTGAAAAGGATATGAACCAAAAACTTAGGTTTTTTAACCCTAGAGATAGAACTTGGATTAAAATGGAAGAAAGGATATCCATGAAAAGCTTGAGGTATTCCACTACCATGGGCAAGGTAGATTGGACTTTTGGAAATAATGTTCCCAAAAGCCCAAGCTCATTAACCTTAGCAAAGGTTTAAGAACCCGAACTTTTAAGGAATATTCTCAATAACAAGGGTATTCCACAAGTAGGGGCAAAATAACTTAGGAGGCTTTGTAAATAAATATTGCCAAAATTGTGGGCTAGCTAACCTTGGCCTTTAAACTTATACATAAAACCTTAGTTATAATGAAAGATATCCATGAAAAACCTGGCTTTTCAGCTCTAGATGTAGAACCTCAGTTATAATGAAGATTATCTAAGAAAAATCTGGGCTTATTAAGCATGTATATAAGAATATTCTAGTAACCAAAGGTCTTCCCACCCTTAGTTATGGGAATATGGTCATGGGTATCATGGCTTAAGTGGTAATAGCCTTTTTGCTATTGGTATGCAAGGCTTTTTAGGATGGGGAAATGGACTTCTTGGAAACAAGGGGCTTGGCTAGGTCATCCTCAAAATAACAACAAAAATAAAATTATGTATGGATGAGAAAGTATGATGTATATATTTTGAAATATACAAATACAAAATACATATTAGGTAAGGACCTAGTATCAAGCACTTCTAAACAACTAGACCTTGAGACACGTAATGCACCATGGCCATGTGAATAACCTTAAGCCAACTTTGATTATAAAACCTTTTTTAGCATCAACTTCGAAGTAGGGCAAGGTACCCTAAACTTTTTTGAAATATTTTTATGGCTAGGGGTAGTGACCTTTTTGTTATTCCATAGGCTAGGTTTAGGTAGGTTAAACTTAGGTATGCCCAGGTAGGGTAGATTACATAGGTAGGGTAGGTTTAGCCTAGGTTAAGCTAGTGTAAATTATTATTACCTATTTACTTGTTATTTTACCCAAATAGGTAGGTAAGTAACATAACACCATGAAAAATGGTACATAATCTTCTAAAAAATGTCACATTTAAACATGTCATTTGTGTCCATTTGAAATGCAACTTATAACAATGAAATATGATGATTGTAAATAGTAAAAGTTGAAAAATTGCATCCATAATCATAAAAAATTGTGAACTACAAGTTTAAAACTTGAAACATTAAAACATTATGGCATGATATTCATTTATGACAAAATTGTACAATACACATTACAATAGCCAAATGGTGATATTATGTTGTTAAGTACAAATCTTACAAATTTAAAATTGTCATGTCACTAACTTAAGTGCCTTTTGTTACCATGAAATTTGTTTGTTACACTATGTATTTTTGTTCCATGAACCATAAAAAACCAACTTTCAAAAGGCACTTAAGTTACCTTGAGATTTTACATCATGAAAATTATCAATGGCAAAACAACACATTACATGGTAAAATGGGCAAAAAGTATGATTAACTAAATAGGAACCCAATCCATATTTTGAAGTGTCCTTAGGAGAACCCTTCAAAATTAAATTTGCCCTTGAAAAATTCTTTTGTGTGCCCAAAATCTCAAATTTTAATTTGGGATTGTTGTTTTCTTATTTTCCACCTTGGAATTTTGTCTATACAAAATGTTATTCTCACTATTTACTTGGAAGTTACAATTTTGATGGTAACATGACACCATGAAAAATGTTACATGTAATCATGAAATATGTCACCAATATCCATTAAAAATGCAACTTGTAACAATGAAATATGACAATTGCAACCATCAAAAGTTTAAAAATCACATTTGTAACCACAAAAAAGTGCACCATCAAATTGTAATTGAACAAAATTTTACATCATGAAGGTTGTCAATGACAAAAGTGTACAATACATAATACAACAGGCAAATAATGTTATTATGTCATTAAGTGCAAATCCTACAATTTTTAACATGTTATATCACTAACTTAAATGCCCTTTGTTACCATGAAAACAACCCTTGTAACCATGAAATTTGCATGTTAAACCTTATAATTTTACATAGTGAACCATGAAAATTTGTAATCATGAAATATGTTTGTTAAACCATGCATTTCTATACCCTGAACCATGAAGAAAAGACCTTCAAAAGTTGTAACCCTGGAATTTTACATCATGAAATTTGTAAAACTAAATCTTTACATTGTGAAAGTAAAGATGGGCAAAAAAATATTCCATTCCAAACACATTGCAAAGTTTGTTAGCACTCACATTCTCCTGATTAAGTGATGAAAGTTTCAAACAAGACTTACAAGATTAAAACATCCACAATCCTCATGAACAGTTTGATGAGGCTTGAAATTATTTTAATTTGTGTGGGGAGAGGACTTCTTTCTTTCCATCTATCACTCAGAAAAAATTAACTTCACCCTAATTCTGAAAGGATTCTAGTGTAGGGTAAAGCTGTAGTAGGATGGGGGCATTCTCAAAGTAAGGCCTATGCAAGGTGTAGTCAAGTTCAGGCCCGATTCCACTAAAGCCCACAGCTGACAGCTTTACTGTGTGTATAGACTGCACAGAATTTTTATTTGTTCCCCCCCCCCCAATGATATTCAGAAGGTGTCACTGGAATAACAAATAAAAAATAGAAGCAAATGTTTCAAAAATTGTAATGCATACTCATGCAGGTATTACATTTTTCAAAACACCTGCCCTTTGTGCAGGAAGTATTAGAGGCTGTAAGTCACTCTTTCAACTACACTAGAAAAATCATGCAAGGTCTTCACATTGAAAAAACAGTGGTTCCCAGAGTGAGAAGAGGTCAGGCAGGTAGATCCAAGGACTGAAAACCCAGTTACACAGTTCGGGTATCTCACCACATGTATAAGCCTCATTCTCCAAAGTGTTCCTTTCAAGGCTGTTTGCAATCCTCCTTAGAAAGCCAATAGAGTGTATCTTGAACATCTCACTCAAGCATCCACATCTTCTTTTGAGTCACTCTTTGATCATCAAATTGAAGCATCAACTCCACATTTAAACCCATCTTCTGCTCGCGCACTTCTTGCATTTATCTAGGAGAGCCAGGGAATGAGAAGACATGAGAAGCAGACAAAACCTCATTAGTACTAAGTACTTCTGCATCCTTATGATTTTAAGTCAACAGAAAGAATTACTAAGAATCAAGGAATGACCCAATAGAAAGATTATAGAGAAATTGAATCCCACAACATGTCAGTAAACAGGGAAAAGAGGAAACCAAACCAACAACAACAGTTGAATACAAGAACTGTGCAGTTTGAAAAACAGTGATGGTTACATGTATGTTCAGAGACCTTCAACCTCCACATATATGGTAACAACCAGCTACCATACCATCCCCACTGACTTGATCAGCTATCAGAAGAAGCCAGAGGTCAATGAAATACATGAAAAAACGCAGAGAGTTTCTGTGACAGGATTGAATTCAAAGGATCAAGAAGGTATAGAAGATTGAACTAGTGGGAAAGGGACAATGGAAGGAAGGAAACTAAGGTGACCCTGTAAAAAAAGCAGACTATGACATCCTGCAACCTCCAGAAAGAATCCCCACCGAAATTACTCCCCATGAGAAAGTACCCCTGTGCCACAAGAGAAAGTCCTTCAACTTGGGAATTCATGAGAATAGAGTAACTTGACTTTATGAGAAATGTGGCATAGATGTGTCTAACCAAGTAGTCATTTCCCTATGGACATACACAGAACTCCAAATTGCTTAGAATGCAATGATATTATCTGTTTAACAAATACAACTGGATAGGATTCTAATGGAAAGGAAAGATCTACTGCAAGAAAGCAGCAAATTCATATACCAAATTACACCTTAAGATCATCTGCATGTGAAGGCTCTTCTTCACAGCCACAAAGAACTTGATGAAAAACAGGAAGTCACTGTACACCCTTAGCTTCTTAAAGCCCACCTGAGTATGGATCTGTGTTTCCAAATCTTGAAATGATTCAACCTGATGAGCTTCAACCAATGTGGCAAACAATTCAAATGCAAACCCCATGAAAAGTTTTGCAAGAATCAATCTAAGTCATCAAAAGATGATTACGGTGATCAAGAATCAACAACAAGATTTCACATGTCTCGGGTCCTAAACAAAGGGTTAAAGACTCTACTCTAAAGTAGGAAACAGAGGAGCAAAGAAAAGAAGGAATTGGAGGGAGAGATCAAGTCCAATTTCCCTCTTATATCAAAAAAGCTACCAAACTTGAGCATAAGCCAGATGCACAGGTTCTCCAATTTCTTGAAGTTGATAAGAATCAGCTAGAGGAAAAAACAACACTACTGGGATGAATGGGGAACATACATCTTGGCCAGTTTCAAGACTAAGTGAGCAATCAACTCTGAAAAATAACATGTGCAACATGATCTAGAAATGCCTGATTAAATCCCAAATTGCACCTTCAGTGACAATGCACATCTTAATAGAAAATTTGTATTAGGGTTTAGGGTTTAGGGTTTGTATACAAATAAATCTAGATTCAAGATGGCTTGAAACACTGCATATCCTTGTCTTTTCAATCAGGTTTCCTAAACTACATTTGTGTATGATCAAAGACAAGCAAAGAATACTGAATGAGATAAACAATGCTGGACAAATGGAATCAATCTATTGCCTATGCATGGCCCTAAACCCATACCTGCTGTTACAAGTTGAAGAAGATAAATAAATTTCCTAGATCCCAAGGATTTCAAAGTGGGTATTGAACCTGTCAGCCTTGTTGGAATGGGTAACACCAGAGAGACCAGTATCTGATATTTGTAGAGTTTAGACAACAAAAAAGGGTCATGGTCTCTTTGTGTGAAAAAGAAGCTAGACCTTATGAGGCATTATGTGTGTGTTAGTGAATCAAGTCAACAATGCGTTCATGAAGGGAACCTCCATTAGATGCAAGAACAGAACCTGCCGTCAGCGGTAGAGTGTTCCCACTCATATCTGTTACTTGCCCACCTGCCTCCTGCATACACCAAGAGGGCCACCCATGTTGTCTCTTCAGTTAACATACGCTATGCAGATCAGTGAATCATGCTCATGTTTCGTGCAGCATTCAGTTAATGAGCACATATCTGAAATTGCAGATAAAACTACACAATAACACTTTCAAGGTAACCTGAGTGTCTGTTACATTTCCAGAAGCAATGGGAAGACTCAGCCATGATATTGGCTAGTACATAACTATCTGCTCAAAATCCAGGCAGAATGATTGTACAAAATCTTTGGCCTGAGTTTCTGGCACACTTCCAGAAGCAATGGGAAGACTTGGCCATGATTTTGGCTAGCATTCAAGACATAGCTAATGAGAAGAGTCACTAGTATCCTTACGCTCAACAAGCTTGTGAGGGTAAGGATCGTTTCATTTTAGCTTGCCCCTGTACAAGCAAGCATCTAAGCCTAAGGCATGGTGGGGGTACATAGAAGTCAGTTAATGGGCATTTGGGTTGTCAAACATTCCACTCCTTCAGCTGCCCAATCTTGAGAGCACTCAATCAGACGGACAATCTTCGGATAATTCACAAGGAACAATATTCAAGGTCACAAAAGTCATATGAAACTTACCTGAACAATCAATCTTGCAGCTGCAATGTCCCAGGGCTACATTCAAAAAGCTCCACAAGATCAGAGTCAACAAGAGTATCACATAGCATAATACTAACAGCAGATGAAATCTGGCTCTGTCTGAACTCTCTGTTTGAAATCTGGTCCCCTAAAGCATCGGTACAGGATCTGGAAGTCCCTTTTGAGGAATTGGATTAATAGCCATACATTTCACAAACACAAATAGAATAAGAGTCCCTTAACCCTGGCATTCATATAGAATTGAGTACGTCCATCCTAGCTAGAGCACACTATTGATTGCATAAAAAGACTGACCTCATTCTAAAAACCAGCAATGAAGAATGTGGAACAGAATTAGGGAAAGAACCTTCAGATTGTGTTCAAAGAAGCACCCCAAACGGCCTGCTCCAACATAGCATATATGAAGAGCCTGACCCTCCAACACCAACACTTGCCTTAATTAGCTCCTACATTGGTAACAAAAGAGTTTACCATAGGTTTTCCCAATTGCAGTACATGGATGAAACCCATGAACCTAGACTGTTGCAGCAGCTGCAAGATACCAAGCTTGAAAGAGTACTTCAGAATTTTAGTTTTTTTGCAAAGTCAGATCCATCTGCAAAAGTGAAGTGGGCTGGAATTGGGTGAGATAGGGATTACAATACATCAGCATTTATCCTTTTGTGAGATATGACAACACATTAATCTGAGAGGTTTACCGCAGAGCCCAAAGCTCGTACTGAGCGTGCCTTTGGTGCTACTTTTCCTATGGCCTCCAGCATCTTTAGCCGCCACTCTGGCTACCACCCACAAAAAAAATTCTGGTATTGGAGGACTGGCACAAAACAAAGAAGGGAACAGATCTCAAATAGAGAGATGCAACCTGCATTCATGAAGAAAAGTGTTGAGTAACACATACCTTTGAAGGGAAGCCTACTGCAACAGTTGTGTCCTCCAATTGCGTGTCAGGAGGCAAGACCCTAAGTGCGGTGCCATTCATATGTGCCCCTGCAAACATCAAACAGATGCACCTTTCAGTTCAAAAATAGAGGAAAATTCAGAAACAAATTCTCAAGAGAGACAACAAGAGGGGAGACAACAGATCATGTGCATGACTGTTTTTACTTGAATTCAAAAGAACCCAACAAATGATCCTGCTGGTCATTGTATTGAACTTTGCACTTAGAGAGAATGGAGAGACAGAACCTTGTCCCCTTCTGGCAACAAAGAGTTCATCATTGAAAGGATTGTAGACAACACCTACTTCCATGTTCCCACCATATGCCACTCCAATAGAGATAACTGACAATGGCATGCCTGCAACCTGTGAAGCCACACAGACACCAGATTACCAAATTTCCATTTGAAAACCCAACGACAATCTATAGATGTACCTATTTGCAAGATTTCATATTGCAAACATTAGTCCATCTAGAAAACTAGTCGCAAAATGCTCAAACTCGGTTCTTTCATACTTCTTCAGATACATAGATAGGCCCACAGCCAGTTTCCAACAGTTGAAAAATTCTCCACATCTTAGTGTGTGCATCTGCTGCCAGAGATGGATATGTGCCAGGAAATTAGCAATGATTCATGTTTCTCATTTATGACATCTAGTTTCTCAGAAGAAAAAGCCAGCTCCACTTGGGTAGCATTTTGCATGCAGATACTCTTTTACTACACAATATTCTGCACCACAAAAGCAGCTCAAGATTCAATCTTCATTTATGAAAAGGAAGAAAAATGCCGGTCAGGATAATACAGGGCCTTACAAAGTTGAGAGTGCCATCAATTGGATCCACAATCCAAGTCCAATCAGCTTCATTAACACCATTCTTCAGCCTCTCCAGCTCTTGCTCTGTAGCAGTTTCCTCCCCTAGGTAGAAGTGATGGGGAAACTTGGCCTGGAAAGTGGAAAATGAATCAACAACCCCAGAAAAAGAAAATCAATTATCATACAGAAGCAAACACAAGAGCTGAAACCCAATCTGGCAAACATGGCAACTGTAAATGCTGCAACCAACATGATTCTCTTCAGAAAGAAAGCAAAAGACTCTGTTCACCATCATACCCGTATATTTACACAAGACCATAACAGAAAGAGATATGAAACATCTGGTGAAGAAGAAGAAGATGCAACAAACACATTGCCACACATCTCTCTCTCTATTCCACCATACCTGTACTTGAGACCGCAGGAGATCTTCACATGCCTTATCAACTTCTGTGACAAGATCAAAGCGGGATTCTTTTGTGTCAACCTGCAAGCAACACAGAAAGACCAAGACCCATCATCCCCCCCATCCTGCCCGCCACATGTATTATTCATTCATACTACATAGGAATAGTCTCTGCTGTCCTGCAAGGTCTGCACCTCTCCTCTGCAGCACAGCTTCTCCGACATAATCTTACTCCATGTTGTGCAGTTGCTTCTTTCTCTCAGACACAAGATCAACATACACAAACTAACCAAGTGTACAATTCAGCAAGATATTATCACTCTTGAGATCAGTTTTTACATGTTAGGATTTTCTTCACAAGATGGACTTGCCATTCCTGGATTCAGAAGTTGTTATTGTAAAGAGAGAAAAATGCACAAATTTTGTGAGCACCTTCTTCTTCTTCTTCTTCTTGGAGAATTGTGGTTGCAGACCTACCTGTAAAGCATGCCCGGACTTCTCCAGTATCAATGCACCTGCCTGCCATTGCAACAAGAAGAGTTCAGGTACCCCTGTGATAGGCCTTTTGTTGCATTTGCATATGCGGAAGAAGAAGAGGAGAAAGAAGAAGAAGAAAAAAAGACACGGAAGAAGAAGAAGAAGAAGAAGAAGAAGAAGAGGGAGTCCAAAGCTTTTACCTGCTTTGCGAGATCCAACGCCAACGCCTCCACTGCATTCGACTCCTCCTTCTTGATGCTGCTGTCAATCCAGGAGCTCCGAGTGCACAAGATTCGTGAACAAGAGTTGGTCGCAATCCTCCAAACTGCTCCACGCCTGTTGCCAGCACCGATGATGCGCGCTTCTTGCTTTTTTGCAGCAGAAATGGATGGCGGAAGCAGTAGTGCGGCACAGATGCGCGATGTCGCAGCAGCTCTCATCGCCATGGCCATGCGATGATTGATCCCTTCGCAAATACGAAAACAGAAAACAAACAGAGGAGAAGGAGCAGACCTCCTAAACCCTAAACCCTAATGAAACCCTAAACCATAACCCCTAAACTGACAGTGCTGCAGAAGCTGCAACAGCAGGAGCGATGGAGAGCGCAGGAGATGGATCATCGGAGCATGTGCGGCAGAAAGGTACTGACAAGAGGAAGAAAGAGAAGAACAACAACAACAAAGCAGGTGCTGGAGAAGCAGTGCTGCTTGGTGCTTTAGCAGGCGGTGTCAATGTAAAACTGCCTGTCTCCATTTCCCCTTATGCTTGGAGTCATCATACGCTGTGATCTTCAACAAAGCTTCTGATCTTCTGATCTTCTGATCTGATCTTCAACAGTCAGATTATTGTAGGAAATCTGATTTTTGAAATGTGCCCACATTGCACAAAGATTTCCTTTTACAGGAATCTGGACTGACCTTGAGAGTTGTGGTGCTATGATCTCTGGAATCATCTCTGAGGGAGATTCTTGTAGAGTTCATGGAGGTTGAGGTGATAGTCAGGTTATGTTTGTTTGTTGTTGTTTGGAAAATTAGGGTTTATGGTTTCAGGTTGCATTTTGGAACTTTGCAGATTGAAATTTGCGCTGAAAGCAGGCCTTTTTGAGGTTGGAGAAGAATGAGATTGCGAAAAAAGCTACTTAGCTGCCAGATGGATTCCAATCTGTGTGGACCAAAACACACAGATTTAAGCATGCCGAATGCTGAATGCCGAATTGGGTTTATTCTGTGGATTGCAGGCACCAACATGGACAGTGCTGCGAACAGTGTTGCTGGCGCTGGTTATATCGCTATTGCTCTTGCTTGCTGTTGCATGGAATTCTGCAGGATTTGCACCATTGTTCCATGTGATTTTACTCATCACCATTGCTGTGACTCTCATTCTGCTTCTCAACTGGTAAGAATGTCCATCTCTGTCCATTTCATACAGCAATGAATACACTGCTGTATCTGCCAAACAAGCCATAGCTAGCTATGTCTCTTGAGTGCTAGCCAACAATGTGATTGAGGCTTCCTGTTGCTTTCAGAAATCTGACAGAAGTTCAGGATGCAAATTTTGTACATTGGTTTGCCTGAAATTCTGGGCAGATTATTGTATGTATTTTTATCTAAATCCCCCATCAGGAGCTGATGAAATCAGTGGGTAATCATAGCAGTTCATCACTGCCATTCATGATGATAGTGATAATTGTGTGAGAGACTCTCAAAAGGTTATGACTGCACTCATTGTCATGTTACATTCAGATTGTTGTCATATGAGACTTCTCAGCAAATATTTGATAGCAGAAATACAGATACATAGATCTGTATAAACAAGATTGTTCACCTATCTTTTTTCTGTTGCACATCAGTATGAGGAATTGTTAATGTGAGAGTGAAGCCTGAGTAAATTTACCAAAAGAAATGGTAAAGCATCATCAGCTCACGATGGAATAAAGTCTGTGGGTTCTTTTTGGTGATCACAATTGCCCTAGAGGTAAATATACCGTCCTCACAGTGGATTTCCATTTTAAGGTAGAGAAGCTCCCCACCAGTTCTGAAGACTTTCACATTGTTCATTCTATATTGCAGGTTCATTTCTGAGACGGGTTTGGTTCCAGTAGAGCAACAGCTGGTGGAACTCAATTTGACAAATGACAACATTTCTGGACCGCATGAAGCAGGGCCTGAGAAGCAGGGTCATACCGATTAAAAGGTTAGCCTTGCTGCTCTATTGTAACAATCAATCCACATCAGGGATCCCCAAGGGTTTAGGGTTTTGCTTGGCCAGCATCTATTATCTGGCAGGGTGTGCATTGCACCCAACATCATAACCTCTTTTTCTGTAGACTTTTGTTGTACAACTATATACAATATAGAGCTTGAAAGAGCACGATCCTGCCAGTCCCAGGAAGTTGAACTTGTTTCGGAGGGCATGACTCCTTTGGAAAACCAGGATTCCCTTTGCTGCAGATATGGACAATTGTCAAGCACAATATGGGGCTTCCTCTCATTCCACTTTCAAAGAACTACTCTTAGAGTCCATCCTGGTAACTCTGAGAGTGATCGAAATATGTTTTCCAAGTCAAGAGGAAATAAATAGATGCAATCACAAAATTTGGGAATTAAAATCTCATGCTTGGAAATGAACATGGCATTGATGTATTATGGAACATGTCAGGTACATGCCATTGTGCCTAGTAAGGTGCCTGTGAAGAATATGGGTGGGCATGTTAGGGTGAGTCAAAATTTCTGAATGGGCAACAAAACAGTCACAATGGCCTGTACTGGCATATTCCATAACATAATGGCCTTCGTGATTTGCACAATGTGAATGTGGATTTATAGAATGTTCACGTTGGTTTTGCACAATGGGCATGTGGATTTTAAACCATTCAAGAAGAGTTCCATAAGGCATTAAAGGTCATTTTGTGGTTAGTTTGTCATTTGAGGACGATTTAATAAATTGATGACACCTTTGATTATAGAAATTGATATAATCCAAAAATTTAGATATTAATAGTTGACACATAATAGTTTATATCCTCATATTTTCACACATTTGGATTCTTCCATATGTAATCTATGAAGGTTTCAAAAATTATTATTTACTAAGGATTATTCAGAACAAGTTTTTGTGAATGATATTATCGTGGACTAAAGCATTAAAAAAGTTTGATTAATGTAAGACTTGCAAACCAAATGTGAAAACAATCAATTGGACTTAGGCCAAGATATAAAGGCTAAAGTGTGTAGATAAAATATGAACATGTATGTAACATTTCCACCATTCACCAATAGCATTAGAGTGTGAAGGAGACAACATAAAAACATCAAAATTGACAATAGAAATGAATTTGAACCTTGAAACCCTTAAATGAATTACCTTAGAGGGGAATTTTTTGACAAAATGAAAAAATAATTCAAAAACGTTTTGGATTAATACATAATAGGTTTATGGTTCAGTTGAAGGGACTACATAAATGAATGAAAGTCTTTGAACATGTGCCTTTGAACATGTTTTTACTCAAAATGCTGAAATCCAATTCATTAATGTTTGTTGGGGTTTACAAACAAAATTAAATTATTGAATGAATGAAGTGCAACACTTAATTAAGGTAAATGATAAAACATTTTATAATGAGCTCAATTGAAAAGCCTTTATTAACATCATCTAGACTTGTAATACAAATACAAGAACTCAAATAAAAGGAAGCATATCTCATAGCATGCATTTTTGCAAAAGGAGGTAGGTAGTAATGTTGGCCAAATTTAAGTTCTTGGCCAATTTCGAATTTGAATATAAATTCGATTTTTAAAACTCAATGCAATGAATTTTCAAATTTTAAGTTTAGTAAAACATCTAACTCAAATCAAACAGACGTTTTAAATATTGAAATTCATATGCAACCCAAAGAAACCCAAAAGGATTTGATTTAGCCTTAGACTCAAATTGATGATGGATTTTAAGTTTTAACCCTTGTTTCACCAAATTTGGATTTAATAAGATTCAAAGTCAAAACTTGTTACAAGGTTGTGAATTAAATTTCAACCCCACATTTCAAAACAAGATTTTAAAGTGGGTGTTTTCATATTGAGGATTACCATTTATAATGTTGTAAGAAGAATTTTCTCACACACAACAACCAAAAGAGTTTTAGGTTGTTAATCAATTATTAAGATATTACAAAAATGAGATATTAAATCATTTAAGTACGTACCAATGGCTAATAATTGACAAAAATTGTATTGTTACAGTCATCAATTGATAGTTACAAAATCCTTAGTACTTAAGAATAATTTATCACAATTAAACAAGGATTTTTTTTTTGTAATTTAAATATTTTTTGTTGGAACTTGTTGATTCAACATTATTTTATAGTCATATTAGTAAAAACGAAAAGTTCAACATATGGCTTCAATTCAATGCCCCAAACTTACATGTTTTTTTACATCCCAAATCACAAGCTTAATGAAAACTTGTTTAATTATGCCATGTTGATCATGTTCTTTTTTTTTGACACAAGACAATTTGTATTTCCAAAATTCAAATTAATTTTTCAACCCTAACATGGTACTATCTTGTTATTCAACTATTCTGTGTTGAGTCATTATTTTGCGTTTGTATGAGATGAACACCATCAATTGGGGTGTGTTTTAAACATATGGAACATCACACTTTCCCAATAGACAATTCGAAAGAATAATTTGTCACATATCAAAAATGAATTCAATGAATATATGCAAAAAAAAAATTCAATTGAATGACATGGAAAAGAAAAAAAATTGGTCTTTTACAAGGTTTTTTATGAATCACTATGTCGATAACATTGAAATGTTTCATGAGTATAAGCCTATTAATTGACACACTAATTGAAATTTATTATGGCATCATGTCCTTACCATAAAATATGAAAAAATACATTAACATTTACAATAAACAAATGCAAGATGTCACCATAATTCCATTTATTTTTTTTGTGAAAGGTTATGTTTTTAAAATAAACATTTTTCAAATAAAATGTCAAAATAACTTTCAGTGCATTTTCAAATTCAAATAAATCCTAATTCAACAACATACATATGTACAAGTTGTTTACATAACATCAACAAAAATAAAACACATTTATATCAAGTGCCAAATAAGATTTATAAAAACAAAATCATCAATTTGGATATTAACACAATTTAAAATTTTTATTTCATCATATTTTACATTTGTTCAATTTTTTTTAAATTTTAGTTATGGACAATATAAAATGAATGGTAATGTTATTAATGTCTTTGCAAATGTGCATTAAATTCAATCAATATTACCACATTTGCCATATGATGAAATAACAAGAGGTGTACATTAAATAATGTTTTGAATATAAACCGCCTTATATGTTAAGAAATGTTCATTCAAATATGGTGATGATCTTTTTACAAGATTTAATTGAAACAACATTATACAAAAAATTGGATGTTACCATTTATCATCAATGGAGTTTTTTTCTTTTACATATAAATTCAAAATTTGAAACTCAAAATTATGAGAATTCATTATTAGATAATTTTTTGAAAGTGAAAAAAAACATTATACACCAACAAATTTGATGATACATTATTTTTTGAGGGTTCCAAAAATAATCGACTGTGATAATGCTATATATTTTATTGCCACAAGTGAACAATTCCATCTTCTAGGTTTATTTAAAGATAAACACCCAGAAAAACTAAAATTTTCCAACATTATTTTATGGCCATCTTCGATAGTTTCTAAAGGTTTTTCAGATAATTCAATGGTAGTTGGTTCATAAATTTGGGGATTTTTGAACAAATATTTTTTTAAAAATTTTAAAAAATTGTTAAAGTTTTCTATTTTAAAAATAATCAGTTGAAATTGGGTGAAAATTTAGGAAGGAAAATTATATGACATAACCTTAAAAGCTTTTTCAAATACGAGATCAACCGAATTTAGATGAAATTTTCAAATCATACAGTGGTTATTGTGATTAAGAAAATTTACACAATACATTTCATTATTTTGAAAAGTCACGAAAGAATTTACTTGAAATGATTCAACAATTTGGTTTTCCAACATTTTTTGTCACTTTCACATTTGTGAAAAACTTGTGAAATCCTTTTGTGAAGGTTTTACACACTTTACATGTTATAGTATTAAATTTTCCAAATAAAATAAAAGACATTTATAATTTGTTCACATGGTAAAATTGACACAAGCTGCCCCTATCACATGTGCAAGATATTACAATTATAAAACATCATCATTCTGCAAATTTATTTTGAAAAATCATTCCCTTTTTAAAGGTTTTTTCTTTCTTTTTTCATTGATACTAAATTCCGAAATTGTGAAAGTGAACATAACCATGGACTTTTATGGATTAAAGATGCACCTATATATGGAATGAACACAAATGAAGAAATTCAATGATTCATAGATTTGTACATTTCTTATGATTTATCATTGTTACTAAATTCATTACAAAATGTTTAACATCAACACATGCATACATTTAGGGGG
>Ga0116227_10002359_pt1 | contig 43078 bp, 29 predicted proteins | sample S1TSphgellanicum_FD_89693 | JGI IMG/M metagenome (GOLD analysis project Ga0116227, IMG submission 89693) | Host-associated microbial communities from peat moss isolated from Minnesota, USA - S1T2_Fb - Sphagnum magellanicum MG | ecosystem: Host-associated > Plants > Peat moss > Unclassified... | reverse complement strand
TGTGTGGGGGGTTGGGGGGTTGTGTGTTTTTGGTTGTTTTGTGGGTGTGGTGTGGGGGTGGTGTGCTGTTGGGGGGGGGGGGGGGGGGGGGGGAGGGGGGGTGCGCCTGTGTCGAACTGACCTAGGGTTAGGATTACCCAACCCATCTGAACTCATGAAGATATGATATTGACCTTTGAAGTTTTTAGCGACCAAATTTTGGTCCTGAGCAGTGACTTTTTTTTCCTCAAAATTGTGAGGTAGGTGGGTTGGCAATCGTCCAAAAGAGGACTTTGTCAAACTTGGCTACAAATTAGAAAGGAAAATAACAAAATTTTAGGAATCATTCTATATGTTGGCAACATGCTAGAAGCTATTGTCTAAATATGGCGAATTCAAAAACAATTCTTCATAATGTGGCAACAATGTGCCATTCCCCCCCTCCCCCAAAAAGGCTTTGTACCTGTTGCCAAAAACAAAAGCACCTGGACTCACTAGATTTACAAGTGGGTTTTTCTTTTCATTTTTTTCATTTTGCTTTGGGGCTCTTTAGATAGCTTGGTGTTTGTTTTCCCTGTTTTTCCTTTCACACAACGGTATGAATATCATGGTATTGAAATATGTGATGCTAGAGGTATACATAGTATCGATATGAATATGTTGATTTAACGTGTGATGCCACAAAAAAGTGCAACTTTTTGCGTAAGTTAGAAAAAAAATAATCCTCAATGAACCTTAAAAAAAAAATCAACAAAATGCTGGTCACAACAAAATTGATTTGTAGATGTTCCAAAATCATCACAAATGTGTCATTGATCAAAGGCTAAAGTTGCCAAGTTGGAAAAAATGAATTTTATTAATATTATAAAAAACATAAAATTAATAAAACTCATCTACACATGTAGATCCCAAGTTGAAAAAAAAAAAACTATCATTTGATAAGTCATATACAATAACTAGCAAAAATAACATTAAGACAACTTTGATTTGAAGAGGTGGTATATTCATCACTAATGCATCATTGATTAGAAACAGAGGTTGGCAAACATTGAAAAACCACCCTTGGCTATAATGTAACAGTTTCTTGCCATGCGGAAAAAATATATAACTTACAATTTACAATTACACCTTACACCCTAAAAAAGTTGATGCTCATACCATGGCACCAATGCTCATAAATAGTTGTGTATGAATATAAATCAAGGTACCTAAAATGTTGTTACAAGTTGGATCTAATATCGGATCTAATATGAATCAAACATACCATAGCGATATGGTCTCAACCACAATACTATGAGCAAGCCATAATTGACTAGTTGAGTATTTTCATATTCATATTGATACCCGGGTTGATATCCAAATACAACATATATACCAGTCCAACATTGGTTTGGTCTATATTTTACAAACCATTGCATGCCATAGTTTTCAATTTTCACTCATCAATTGTGTTCAACTACATATGAAAATTTGAAGTAATTTACACATGACCTTAGGAAGTACAAATGTATTAAAAGCATATTAGAATACAATATTATAATATGAACTTCAAAATATCATACTTGTACAAAATAATCCAAAACAAAAACAACATAATGGCCTTCATTAAAAAGTTATTGTAAACAATAATGCTTCAGCTGTTGAATGGCCTTCAAACTTCTTCCTTGGAGTTTAAAATAATAGTTTTTAAATGTTTTGTACAAAGTTTGATGATGTATTATAAATTCCCACCAAATTCAAGCTTTTTATGTCAAATGTTGTTGTAAGGAACTCAAAAAATAGAAATAAAAAAAACATATGTTTCACAAATTTACATTAATTCAAATTTCATATTCTAAATTTTTTTAGTGAAATCATCATTTTTTAATATTATTTTCATTAAGTTTAGAATTATAAAAATACATTTTCCCCATATTCATTTTATGTGTTACACCATATTACAAATGATTGTAACTAAGGCCTTTTCCTCTCAATTTTGGGATGTTGGCACATGGGCAACCATTCACAAGAGGAAGTAGCCAAATTTGGCTAAATGTCGAAGAGGAAATTTCAAGAATCCTGCTATATTTTGGCAACATGCTGGAACCTATTGTTTAAACATGGCAATTCCATAAATGTTTTCCTCAGAATCTGGCAAGTTTGGTGAGTTTTTTTTCACAAAAATCCTTTGTATCAGTCCCATGAACGTTTTTTTTTTTGGTCACCAAGTGGCAATTTTTTGCCAAAAAAGAAAACATGAATATTAGCCTATATAGCCATGAAGTTGTTATTCTTACAGTTGTATAAACATGACAAAGTCTAATATGGTAGTACATGGGCGGCTTCATCACATGGCTACCAAATAATTAATTCATTTTGAAGATTCCAGCATTTCTAAAAATAACATAATTTATGACAAATCTATCAAGGTACTATAACACATGCCCACGGTTCATGCCCCTACCCATTAGCCTAGGGCAAAAATGGCAAAGAACACAAGTAAAAGCCAAGAAAAATCTTGCAGCCAATGAGGTGAGGCAGCATCCACCCAAGGGGCCCAAAATGCATTTTCTTTTGGGGGGGAGGGCATGGATGTTGGGTTTTTGTTGTTCCCAATTTCGTCGCCATTGTGTTCCCATCAACATGTTCCCCAAGTTTCCAATGTGTTCCCCCAACATGTTCCCAATAGCTCCTCACTTTATCCCATACCCTTTGTCCTAAGTTCCTACTCTTGTAACCTAATATAACCAATCCAAACGAGGACAAATGTGATGAAAATTTCCCCAGTTTGTTCTTTTTTCTGATGAGTTGAGAATTCAAAGCACAAGGCATTTGGGGAAAAAGATGTTCCCACTTTTTCTTTTTGAGGTTTGCCAGTATGCCAGGATGAATACATACATTTGCCACCAAAGAAACGTCAATCACAATCATGGAATTCAATACAATACAAAGGACAAGACAGAGGTTGGGTTGTACTTCAAATTTACCATCCATTAAAAAAAACTGCAAGTATTGGTGACGTGAATTACAAGCTTTTTTTTTAATGTGCATGGGACAAGGTTATCAAAGGAATTTGACCAGCATAAAAACCTGTGGACTTTCTTTTAAACTCCTACCAAAAGAGGTGGGCAGGGGAATTGGGAATAGTGGACTTTACAAAAAGCATAAAAGCCTGCAGATGAGATGTAATGCCTGCTGCTGTTGTGGGCAAAATATTATGGCCTGTAACATAGCCTCACAAGCCATATTACACCCAAAAAAAATCCAGCAGGCATTTACATGTCAAAAATCATCCAAGCATCAGTTATCTACTTTGAGTTCCAAGTCCCAAGGATTTGGAACACCAATGACATGGATGTGGGTTTCTCCATAAATCTCCAATGGGTTTTCCCGTAATGTTAGAAAAGAAGCAAAAACCATCATCTTTGGGCCTCCCAAATTCCACCCTTTGCAACCTAACCTATGTTTTTACTTTCTTCTTCGACTGCACTCATGTCACCTGTGATTAGTGACCCAAGTTGTTATAAAGGACAGTGTGACCTCAGGAATTTACATGGGCCACCTGTGATTCATGTGAAGTAAAACAATGTATACGCACAAGAAAGTTGCAACACCAATGTCATTATCAAGAGCAAATGAAAGAGAGAACGAAAACTTACTGTCTCACTTCCAGAAGCATATTTTGCTCGAGAAAAGGTGAGGAGTCCATGAGGCATGTGCTGTATTCAAAGCATCTGACATGCCCTCAATATACTGGAAGCAGCTGTGGTCCGAAAGTATAGTATTCGATAGTACAATTCTACCAAATCGAGATGTTGGATCTGTTGCTCGAATTACAACGTATCGTGAGCCTGCTGCTGACATTTTGGTTGGGGCTTTCAGAGAATTCTGACAAACATGTGGAGGTGCAGGCACTGTTGTTGATGAATATGATGACTCTGCTTCTGATTGCTTACGCATGATATGGTACAGGATACCCGGAATATAATGGCGTCGCCTTTCTAAATTTATTTTATTGTTGGACATTCCAGCTTCAATCATTTCCGAAATGCCCGTGTGTTCTCTTGAGGACCAATTTAGATGGCTCCTTGCTGTGTAATACAAGCAAAACCAACCAAGCTATTAACAAAACTGGGAGCACTATGACAACAATAGTTAGGAATTTCACCAAACTGTTTCAAACCACAGTGAATGGAGAAGCATGGGGTCATACCATGGGTTGAAGAGGTTGAAATCAGACTACTTGAAACATCATCTCCAGTGTAAACAAAGTTCTGCACAGTATTTACAGAGGAGCAACTTTGTCTTCCTGCAACAGTTGCAACCTGTGAGAGAATATGATTTGTTTTAACCATGAGAGTCTCCATATTGAAGGCTCCCAACTCTGCTTTTTCAAGTTTCTCCACAATTGTCTTTATCCGCCCCTCCTTCAGTGCATCACTCCTGGAAGAACCATCCAGTGAAGGGAAGAACCATAATATTACTAAGAATTGAAATAATTCAGCAATGCACTGAAGCAGGATATTAGGCAACACTCTCATAATGTGCAGACATGTAATACTGTGAAGAAAATTCATGTAAAATTACATATATTGTTGACATCTATTTTTCATCAATTATGAACACCCTATTATATGTCTGCACACTACACTGCAACATGAGCCACCACCTGACTTCAAACCACAGTGCTATACAAATCTGAAGTCATATAATACATGCAAGGGTTCAGGGAACATGTACACACCATCCTGTATCCTGAATTTCTCTGCGTAGAACCTCAATTGAAGCAGGGCTCAATCGTGCTACTAGATCATCCTGTTCCACAAATCCCAATCATTGTGCTAAGCTGAAAAAGCACATTGGACAAACACACAACTCTGGAGGGGAAAAACCTATCCTATTTTAGTAAGTGCCTAATTTTGATACACTCTCTCAAAACATGATATTACCCTCCAGTCCAGGTATGAAAGTTGAACCAAATTGCAGACAAAATTAGAGAAATTTAGCCAGCATTATGATTTATCACAGACAATTTAGCCAGTGTACTTTGGATTCAAAGTCTCCCTTTTGCTCGAATTATAATTCATAGCCAAGGATTTGATGGTGACTATCCATTGAACTGCAATATATGTAAGGGTGGATTTATTAGTGGAGTACACAGTCTAATTTTCAGATTTCCAAGTCTTAAAGAATAAATATTCTCCGCCATGATGTGGAACTAGTCCTGGCCCAAGATAATAGGCAGATAAACACACTCTGCATGCTCCATAAGCTCATGAAAGGTAAACATTACCTGAAGGACAACATTGCAAATGAAATTGGAGGAGGTGGCAAGAGTTCGATCAACACATGGGGCACTTCCATATCCCCAACAAAAGATCTTTGATGGTCGGATTTTCAGGCTAGTTGAATAAGTACCCCCACCAGTTTCCCTTACTAGCATTGTCAGTAATGAAGCTATGGAGCCCCCAAGTGAGTGGCCTGTTAGCACCAATTTATACCCCTGCCTTCCCACAATCCAACATCTCAGTCCACCCATCCAGATATCTGAAAAGCCAAAAAAGTTCTGAAACATTGCTAAAGAAACATTACAATTTCTCCAAACATTTCTGAAACATTGCTATACGACATTAAACATTCTCCAAGAACTTCAGAAAATTTCAACTTACAATTAAAAGTCCTCCAAATACTCCAGCTATCCAAAATCCTAAGAACACCTATCCACATCTCAATTCCTTTCATGCATGTGTGTTCAATTAACATCCAATGGGCTAGCAGTGGGAGAATGAGATGGACTCCTTCGTCAGAGATTGTCCATCCATCAAATGATCAATGTTATTGCATCAAACACTGTTCTTCCCATAGACAATCAAAATAATATGGGTGACAGCGTAGATAAGATGCAAGGCTTGAAGAGCATTTGACAAATGCTCTTGGAGTGAGCAGCCAAACCCAACTACTGTGGTTCCAGATTACACAACAGTGGTCTCCATGGTCTCCATACAGTGAGTGGAAAGAAAGATGTGCAAGGACTGGTTCCATATACAAACAAGGAAGAAATTTACCCACCGAATGATTGAGAAGTATGTTGCATAATGTGGCAGCTTCATGGTTTAAAAGCCACTGAGCTGATGCTAGCATTCCTGCATGTGCTACCCTGTTTATGTGCACAAGAGCATACAAGAGTCAAATGAAAGTCCAGAGAGTGTAGGCATATACTTAGTACTTCAAGATTTGGAAAGAAAAACGTGAACCAAGAGCATAATGTAAGGTAAGAGAATACTTCTTACCCCTCACAAAAGGGCACACTGTGAGAATGAAGGTCTGTGAGAAGGTCAGAAGTGGTATTAGTGCCTCGGATGCCCATCACCACACTCTTGCGCCTATGGTGGATTGCCACAAAATATGCTGGCTGCAATACTTCAGATTTTGGCACCATTTTCACCACATCCTGCTCATTTATCTGCAGCATTTTCCAATCCTTTTTCTTCTCAGCAACCCTAGCAAGTATAATCTACCATGCAAAGACCAACATACCTAGATGGGAGATTCCTAGAAGAAGTAGCAACTCGAATTTACAAACAAAGACCCAATTTCTTAGGAAACAGGATGCTGACAAATGCAGAGGTTATAGAGGAGTGTGGGTGAGAACCTTGCATGAATCACACAAGTTCATGGAGATATAATCCTGTCAAAAAAATTCACAAACAAAAATCATATCACTACCGAAATGCGCAATTTTACCTGGAGGAAAGTGGCAAGAGATTGTGAATCTTTTTTGTATGCTGCCATAGCCCAGTAAATCCATTCCAACATTTCCTCCAGTTCCAATCTGCAAGAGAATTGTACCATCAACTTTCCATTTCAAGGTGGTCTGAAATGAACGACTTGCTCACAACCAGACTTGGACTGTCTTTGAAAATAGGTAATTTGAGCTCTCATGTGCCTCAAAGTTTTAGCCCATTGAATGCCCAGAGTGACCTTGTCCAGAGTCATCAAACATAAAATTTCATCAAAAAATTTCTGGCAATTAACAGTAAATCTCATGTCCAAAAGCATGCCACTTTTGTATCAGATTCTTTTTATAAATGCCACTCATTCCATTTCCTACACACTTCAGAAAGTAGAAGAAGAGCTCACGGATTAGAAACGGGAATGCCAGCAATAGAATCGCAGGCATTTTCAAGAACATGCCGGCAATGCACTTTCCAGAGCCCAGCAGTGATCTGTGATAGTGTCCATTTCTGTGCTCCTAAAAAACTCTTCTTTAAGCTTGCTGCAATTGGAATTAGGAGTTTCTGAAAGCCACTTGACACAGCTCCCTTTTCAATGCCTGCATCCACATACATTGTAGGAGGATAAAAACTTTGGACCACAATATTGATGACAAGAGACCAGCAATTTCCACAAAATAGCAGCTACAATGAAAGTGGACACAAGCATCAATGCAAGTTCCACATGAGATATTTGCTGGACTTTGATTCTCAAACAGAAACATCCCAAATGGCCTTGCAGAAAAATGGGAGGTAGATTGCACTACATAAATCTGACCCAAAATCCTCCAACAACAGATTTACAACATGACTCCAAGGATTTGCCAGATTCTTGCAGCCCGGGTTTAAGCTTTGACAATTAGCAGCGATGCACGCAAAGACAGACATCAGAGAAAAAAATCAAGCTTATAACAAAGACTCTACAATCTCACTGCAGATCACCTTCACTCATTATGCACAAAATTGCCACACAAACACAATTGCAGTTTGTGGAGCTCTGCAGTGAGATTGTAGATCTTGGAGGTCCCTGGAATTGCAATTTTCCAGCAACCTCCAGTATCCATATTGCAGAGAAATCTCCACAACAACACTTTGAAGGTGGCTGTGTGACAATGAGTGCAGTCATGATATTGTGAGAGTTTCTCACACAATGTATCAGAGCAATATAATCACCTTCAGAGATCTCTCAGTACAGATAAGGGTATACTATGAGATTGTGATTTTTTTCTTACCATCTTCAAATGCAGATGTTGATAATATGTCTTGAGAGTGCAAGGCTGGTCGTAAAATGTCTTCCCAGTGTTGCATTGGAACAGTTTGCAGTGTTTCTGCTCCTTGAGACGTTCTCAATAGTTTCATCTTTCGCTTAACCCTAACCCTAACATCAGAAGCGAAGAAATCTTCGTCCCGTTAGTGAGAACAAGATACACAGTAGCCTTGAATTTTCCCGGAGTGCTAGTAAGCCAGATGATGCTTGTAACGAACTGTCCTCGTGAGACTGCAAACCTGCGATCGATCAAAAATCATATAGAACGGGAAAATGGGAAGCGGATCAGTACTCCAGGAGAGTAATGAGGCTTGGATTTTCTAAAGAACTGATGCAGGAAACAAAAATAAATCCTCAAGAATGTTAAGGAAAAACAAAACGGGCTAGTGGACAAAACGGATAGCAATAAGTGATGGACGACAGATGATCGACCGAGACGAAGGAACTGCAAGGGCACTCTAGATCTGCACTGAAAGACTAGAGAATAATATTGATTCTTGAACAGATATTGTACAGGATGCGCTAAACAAGACGAACATCCTTGCCAAAAAAGCCAACAGAAACTAAAGGATCTTCAAGGGCATGTTCTAGATCACTGAAAGACTAGAGAGAACATGCTTCCTGAACAAAAATATGTGTACAGGATGCGCTGAAACAAGACAAAATGCTTGCGAGAAAACAACAGGAGTAAAGGATTGTCTGTAAGGGCATAGATCTAGAGACAGAGAACATGCTTCTTGAACAAAAAGTGTAGAGGATGCGCTAATCAAGACCAAAAAAAAAGTCCTTGCGAGAAAACAACAGTAGACATACCCGGAAGCGGAGAAGACACAAGCGGAGGATCCTCATCACAACTTCCGTAGAGAGAAACGGAAGTCGAAAGCACGATTTGTTAGTCGAGGGCAGAGCGAAATGGCTAAAACAATGCTGCTACAATATTTTCTTACCAAGCGTTGTGCTTGGCATCTGCGGTGACCGAAAAACAGCTTCGTCGAGGTATGGTCCGCGTCTACGCCCCTTCTTACTTCCTTCGGTCGCATCATGGCATTTTCTCTCAAGGTTCATCCAACAACAACCATTGCCCTTTCTTCTTGACTAGAGACAAATATTCCACGCAGCCTCTCGAACATTTCTAAAGAAAGAATTATGCGCAAATCAAAACAGAAAAAAAAAATGCGAGAAAACAATAATACACGTTCCCGGGAGTAGAGAAGATCACAAGCGGAGGATTATCCCCATCACAACTGGCAGTTCTGTAGAGAGAAACAGTGTGCTGCTGCCCCTACAAACTATCGCCACCTCGTGTTGTGCAGCTTCGCATCTTCGGGGAATGAAAACCAGAGTCTGCCACGTACTGTCTTTACTCTCCGCGTCGAGTCCGCGTCGTCTAGAGGGCCATTTCTAATTTCCTTCGCGATCCACACGCGGCATGGTATAATTTTCTTTCTCTCAAGGTTCATCCAACAACAACAACAACAACAACAACAACCGTGGTCGTTTCTTCTAGAACACCCCCAAGTTCCGCCTACTCCACTTCCTCGCTCGCCTCTTCCGGCACCACCCCATCTTCTCGCCAACAACTTCCCTCATTCTCACCGACAAATTTCTTCTCCATCAACAAGCGCAAAACACACTGTCAGTTGACGAGAATTCGTGTTCCAAATTCCGAGTTCCACCAACACTGACTGAATCATGTTCTTCCACAACAACAACATCATCATCATCATCATCATCATCATCATCCACAATATGATCATCAACAACATCAACACATCATCATCACCATCATCCACATCCACAATAAGGGCCACTTTCCAGGGTCCAATGAAATAGAGCAATCCTATTGGATGAGAGCCATAAATTAGACCTATAGCCTTAAGATGAGGGTCCAAGACCAAAAAGTGGCAAATCAAGGCTAAATCTACATGGCACCATTTTGGAGGTAGCATCAATTGGTTCAAACGACCCCTAAAAAAAATTTTAAAATAAATAAATATAAATAAATAAATAAAAAGCTTATGATTTGAAGAACCAAGATGCAAGCTAGTGTCCAAAGTAGGCTCTAACTCAAGGAGCCAATTAGCTTCAAATGAGTCCACATTAGTTCCTTTGAATTTGGACCCTGGACCCCATCTAAAGTGGGCCTCAAAATATAAATCAACAACATCAACACAACATCACCCATCCATCACCATTACCTTCAACTCCTCATCATCATCATCACCACCATCACCACCATCAAGTTCATCACTCATCTTTTTCCATCCAAATTTTGCTCACCCAACTTCCACCATGAACATGGAACTCATGGGAAAGCACCATTGCTTTCTAATGTCAATATACCTTACCTTCTCAATTAAGGAACCATAAATATGTTTGGGATGTTCACTTCCTATTTTCTTAGAAATTTAAAATATTTTTTAAAAAATTTAATTATATTTTCAGGAAATTATTTAAGATGATTTTAGGGCAAAGGATAGGAAGATCATGTGTAGTAGGTAACCATTTGAGAATGAATTTCCATGGCCATATTTGTTATGGGTAGTGGTTTAAGGTAGTGGTTTAAGGTTATATAAAATAAACATGGTAGTGTGTTGTGCATTGATGGTGGTTTTAAACAAATATTATTAATGAAATTTATGTTTTCATTTGTTTATGAAGCAGTTGGAAACCTATTCCAAAATGTTAATGAAATGAAAATAATTTTGTTTCATATTTTTTCTTAATTCATAACATTTTATATTTTCATGGTTCTCAAAATATTGAATTCATTATTTTTTTATCTATAAATCTATAAATGTTTAATTGGAGAAGCTTGGTAAAAATTACATTTCCTTATAAGATTAAGACCACCCATAAATTGATTATGAGTTTATTTTATTGTGCATAATTTATGAACAATAAATGTTGATGTTTTATTGCTCACTAAAGATATTTCATCTATTACTAATAATTGTAGTTGATAGTAAGTTTTTATTAAACTATTATGTTGAATGCAATTTTTCTTGTGTATGTTAATGTCATGACTTTGCATCTTATAAGGTTAACATTTAGGATGTCTTTTATGTAATATTTTGACATATTTTGTATGATACACATTTGTCTAATTTTTTGTCTTGTATTTGCATGCCCTATTAAAAAATTGTGTAAACATTTTAAAGGATATTTATTTTTTTATATAAAATATCATCTATGATAAGTATTCGTTTATCATTAAGTTTTTTGGTGTTCAATTAAATTTTTCATATGGTATGCATTCATGGACTATTTATTGACAAAATTTATGAATTTGTTTTTTAATTTTTAATTTTGAATATGTTAATTGATATAGTTCGATTTTTTTATTATTTGTAAACATATTATTGTTTTGTGAATTACTTGCATTAAACACTATTTCATCCAAAATCATATTTTCACATATATTTATTTCATGTTTCTCGTTGTATTCTTGTGATTATAAATTATCCCATTCATCACCATACTCATCTGAAATTTTAATATTACATAGAAATTTTCTTCATATTTTTTCAATGTCATCTTTTGCATTTACATAAGCATATTTCCATGCAACATGTTGACCCTTTAAAGCATATTTTTTGGTCCATTGAAAGGTTCAAATAAAATCAATAACTATCTATAATGGTTTTCTATATATTTATGAAAGATTAAATCAGATTCAACAAATAATCTTACCATGTTTATGTTTTTTTATGTTTTCATATCATAAATTGCAACAAATTTTGCTAAACAAAGGCAATTTAATGTTTGATTTCATCATGTTTTGTATTCTTCAATTAATGATTTGCAATGAATTTACATTTTGAGGTTGAAGATTAATTTTTAAATTTTTTTTATAATAATACAAAATATTTATCATGTTCTTCACATGTGTTACAAATTGAAATGATCTTGTGCAATGATATAATGAAATTGACATTGATATATGTACCATTTATTGGATAGACATTTGTTGTGCATTTAAAATTTCATATCTTAATTTATTTTTTTTTCAAATGTTTCAATTTCTTCCCATTTACATTTATTTAATATGAATAGTATTTCTCATGTCACAAATTTATCTACTTTTGTAAATAAGAAATGCAATAAACTACAACAATATATGAATTAGAAATAAATTATGCTTTTCTATTTGTTTCCCACATAAGTTTCACATGTATGTTAAATACATTTGTTTGTATATCATTTGATTTACATTCTCAAAACAACGTCAATTTTTGTAATGTGGATTATATAATAAGTAAATGAATGTCTTCATTTATTTCAAATGAACGAAAATCATTTAATGATTTTTTGCACCTAATCCCATGTCAACAAGTTTTTTAAAAATTTGAATTGTATTTCATAAAGATTTTAGGTATAATTTTTTTCATTTAAAAATCATAATATTTTGTGTATTATATTGGTGGTTTGGAATTAACAAATTGGGTTTTTGTTTTTCAACATGTTTGTTTGTGTTAATGCATTTGAATATTTTGAAAAAAAATTTGAAAGTAATTTGGTAAAATATTAAATTTTTATCAACAAAATTTGAAATTTTTTCATATGTAGAAATTCCAAACCTAGGAGTATATTTAGACCATAACTATCCATGATCAATTGTTAAACCTATTAATTGAAATTTTGTTATAGAATTTTTTTTCTTTTTTTTCATTGAACAAAACATTGGTGTTTTTAATAAATTACTAAAAATTATTCATATTATGTTCATGTAATAACATGCACATGTGATAGGATTTTTTTTAACAAAAGTTTTGATGTTTAATAAATCATCATTTTATATTTTTACATTTTGAACATGTTTGATATGCAAGTTTTTTAATGGTTTTATAATAATAGGCCAATTATTTATGCAAGTAATAAATGTTACAAAAAAAAATGAAGTCCAAGTTGTCTAATAATTACAAAAATTTATTTTTGAAAATAATATAAATAACCTAGGGATGCGTTTATACAAACAAGTGTTCTATAACTTTAATTTTATTTTCATCTTTTCCCTAATTTACATTATTTGACACATTGTTAGCTATGAAAATTCTTCCTAATAATTTGGTTTTCATATACAAATCCACATGCAAAAGATAATGTAAAATGTATTAAAATTTTATTTTTTAAAAATATATATTTGTTATGTGATTTTTTAATTATAAACATTTGTTAGTTGAGCTTGTAATACGTTTTGATATGAACATGTAAAAGTTGATCTTGAATGGTTAAAAGACAACAATGTCGAAAGTTTATATTCTTCAAAATGTGCATCACAAAATAGTCCAAGTGGTTAAAAACCTTATCCTAAAACAATTGTCAATGATCTTGAATCATCATCAATATTATGTTCAAGATTCAATACGTTTTGCACTAATGTTTCTCTAGAGTTTTCTTTTATAACTTTTCAAATCTGTATGAATTAGGTAAATCAATTTTTTTTCAAAATGGTATTTTTCACATTCTTTTTTCACTTGAATTTGCAAGTTTTATTAAACTTTTCCAATTTGGTGTTATTGCAACATTTGCAACTACATTAAAAGAATTTTATAAATTTTTCATAATGTTTTCATGACTATGTTAAGAAGAACATAATTGATATATTTTATTTTATTTATTTATTTATTTATTCCAATTTTTAAAAATAGAAATTGAATAATCTTCATATGGCATTTAAGGTAATACATTTTGTACAAGATCCAAATTTGTTATAACATTCACAATGTTTTCATGCATTTTATATTGTTCAAAATATATTTGTAATGCATTTTATTCTTTGGATTTATCTAGAGTCTATGGCTTCAAGTTATGTATATTTGTGTGCCCTAATTTCTTTAAATACAAAAAGACACAACTTTGATTAAATTATGTATGAAAAGACACATTGTTTGATTTTGTTTTTTCCAAAATTTATTTGGTTATTACACATTCATCTTCCCATCATTGGTGAGGAAGAGGAGACAAGGACTTAAAGCTTATGTGGATTTAGATACTCTTATTGTGATTTTTGTTGCAAATTTGAACATGGGGAAGGAACCAAAAGGGAGGTTGCAAATAGAGGGAGAAAGGGATAGAGAGCCAACCTTTTTTTACATGTTGTGTGGAAGCGCACTAGTTTTGGCAAGTCCAATCCTGTAAGGACCTATGTGACTATAGCCATTACACTTTCTTTTTTCATTCAGTATGTAATTATAGAAGCATCTTCTTTAAGGGAATGGGAATTATGTTTTGTTGTTGTGCATCATGTTCATTTTTGTGGTTTTTCCTTTGTTTTCAACGATTTTGGCTAATTTTGGAGGGATGCCACTTTGATTTGGAAATTGTTTGGATTTTGCATTTTGATGTTGGATTAATTGAGAGTGACAAGAGGATTTTTTGGGATGATTTTCCTTGTATATACTTCAATTCCCTCCTTCAAGTTTCTCAATTCTTTCTGAAAAAATCAGAAGTGGAGGTTTTTAGAGTTGGAGCACAAAGCTATATAATCATCATGAATGTGCTACTTGTGTGGAAAAGAAAAATAATGAGATTGTAGGTGAAGGAAGAGTAAATTAGTGCAACACAATTGAACATTGTTTTGATTCTTTGCCTATATTATGAAGATTAGTGTCACAAAAGTATGGGAATCGACATGATTTAAGAATGCATGAATCCCTACACCTTCTTCCTATAACCATGAAGGGATTTGGGTTTAAACGACATTTTTCATATAAGTGACCACTTTTTTTTCATACAATGTAAGCTAACTATTGTTTAATAAATCATGCATGTGTGGTACTATTGATTGAGAGCTTGTTCCTCTTCATTTTATTTTTCCTATTTTAGAATCAAGCTAGTCACAATTGCAAGGAGGGGAAAAAAAAGTAAATTCCTACAAGTTGATTAGACCCAAAACAAAATGGCACCCATGGTGACAAACATTTGATTACCATCAGGAGGTTGTGTGCTTAGCATCCAATCCCACGTTGTGCATGTAAGGACCAAAGTGCAACAACTCTATAGTTGGGTTGTTGGATGTAAATTTTGCAACTTGTGTGACGGCAATTCAATTTGTTAATTGATGTTTATCGGTTCCCTGTTCCAAAATTGTCATTGTTGTATTTTCTAGTCATCTTTTGTGATTATTGACTACATCCATAAGTTGCATTCTTCATGCACTCTTGTTTCTTATACTTGGGGAGAAGTATTTATAAGCCTAACTAATCACACAATCTAGTTGGTTATTGTTGAAAGGTTATGTTGGGAACAAAATGGTAGCATTTCCACTATAACTATTGGGGTTTAAGGTGGATCGAATCAACTTTATTCAATTTTCCAACCATGTAAGCATGTTTACATTTGGTTTTTACATTCCTTTTCCATTCTAATGAGATAGTTTCCACATTGAATAGTAAAGGTCAAAGAAATATAAATAATCAAATTGCACAATAATTATTCTCTTTTAATTTATACTATAGAGTTGCTATACCATAATACCTTCATGCCTTACCATCAAGTCACCACATTAAGGAATCTTTCATTGATGGAAGATTAAAGGTTGGGGGAGAGAAAGTGCATGCAAGTTACGCCCATGTGAAGGCCAAGTGCCACAACAACACATCTTGGGTTTTGCAATTGGGTTTTACGACTATGTCTTAATAAAAAAGGACATATGTAACTAGTTACTCATGAGTTGCTAAACCCATGTCGTTTCACCCATTTAGTTGCAACGGACATTTAGTCGTAAAGCCCAATCATTTTATCAACTAGGATTTTTTTATTTTGGCTTAATATTGAAATTCCATTCATGGCACACAAAAAAAAATGGCATGCCATAACAAATATTGGTGCCATAAATTCAAAACACACGAAAATTTATGGTGTCACAAAAAATCATGGATTACCATGAAAATTTGTGACACATTGTTGCCAAATGGCATGCCATGTCATCATCACATGGAAGACCAATCATTATTAATCACAAAGGACAACAATATTTTCAACTAAATAATAAATGAAATTAATTCATCAAATCAATGACATGAATCGTGATGTAAAATTAATGTCACAAGTTATGAAGTGTTGCAAGTACTAGTTAACCTTGTTGCCATGTGGCATGCCACGTCAACATCACATGACCATAAGTTGTTATTATTCACCAAAAGTTGCAAGAATGAATGGAGTTTTGTTATTACCTAATTTTGGATTATTAAAAATACATTAGAAATACATTTTTGAAAATTTGATATTTGTGAAATACATTAGAATATTCTTTAATTACCATGCAAGATTGGCCACCACACACCACTCTGGGATTTCACAATTGAAAAGCGCAACCACCACCATCTTCCAAAGCAATTTAATCAAAAGTTCTATGATGTTATTTAAGCATTCCAAGGAGAAAGGATGATCAACACACCTAGACATGTGAGAGATGTTGAAGCTAAAGGGGATGAAGTTTACACCCCACCAAATGGACAAGATATAAAAGATGGTTTCATAATACTTCAAGCATCAATTATGCATGAACTTTTGGGAGATGATTACATGCCAGATGAACAAGCAAATGATGAACGACAAGCAACAAATCCAAATGCATGAATAGAAAGTTCTCAAGAGAATTTCATTAACCTAGACAATTTTTTGTAATCCAATGTAAGGAAATCAAAAATGTTGCAGTTTTGTTAATCTTGTGAACACTCCATTAGATGCATCCAGCAACCTTAGTAGCACCCAAAAGCACATGGATCAAATGCAAAAGATTAAACATATTATCCCCGATCATTGAAGTTACGAACAAAAACAACAAATCCATCATTGAGACGATGGAATGCATGAATGTTACATAATTGGAGATTAAAAAATGCCACAACAAAATCTAATCACACATAAACAAGGACCATCTCCAATATCTAAAAGCAAGAGACAAAAAGATTCATCAAACAAACAAAAATTTGGTTATTGTTTTAATGAATCTAAGTTCAACGATGCGCCATGCATTCATTCAAGATAAATAAAAAATGCCACCATTTTTGGATATGCTTTTAGATTCTTTAGATGATTTTAATCCAGAAACTACCAATGTACATGAGGTCAATGATGAAGACAAGACTATTAATCTTGAGTAGAATTGAAAAAAATGCAAAGACTCATAAATAGAAACACTAATAGAATTCAACCAAAATGTAACCATTCCATTTACGAATACATGCAACTTGTAATCGTTTGTGATTAGATTTGGGAATATTTACAACTACAACACCAAATTTCAACTATTTTTGTCATTTTCAAAACTATGATGCAACTATTAGAAATTTCATCCTATTGGTTGGATCGATTTTACATTTATTTTCATCCATTAATAAGTTGATATGCCCCATTAGTTGCAATAATCACCAAATTAATTGCATCCTAAAGGTATTATATAATGACATAAAGGTGTGTTTTAATGTATGTACTAAAATTATATATATATTGTTCACATAATGAATCTCAAAATTAATATTTGAACGTTGGAATTTTTTATTCAAATCTGAAAATTGTTATTTCAATTGTTTAAAACATTATTTGAATTTGAAAATATTATTTCAATATGATATTTTTTATTTAAATTCAAAAAGCTTATTTGATCTAAAAATTGATATTTGAATTCTAAATTACTATTTTTGAATCCAAAAAATTAGTATTTCAATTCAGAAAATTATTAATTAATTATAAAAATGGACATTTTCATTTTGAATATTAAAAATTATGTTTGACCTCTCAAACTTTTGCATTTAAATTTTAAATAATCATTTGATTTGAACCTGAAATTTCAATTCCAAATTATTATTTTGGATTCTCAAAATTAATATTTCAAGTTTAAAATTATTAATTGAGTCTAAAAATGGACATTTCAATTTCGAATATTGTTATTTGAATCTGAAAATTGACATTTCATTTTGCAAATTGTTGTTTAAATTGAAAAAAAATATTTGATCTAAAAATTGATATTTGAATTCTAACTTCTTATTTTCGAATCTAAAAATTAGTATTTCAAAATATTTAATTGAATCTAAAAATCAACATTTTGATTTTAAATATTTTTATTTGAACTTCAAATTTGATATTTGAATTCAGAATTTTTAAATTTAAATTTAAAGAAATGATTTAACTTGAAAGTTGAAATTTGAATTCCAAATTGTTATCTTGGATTCTCAAAATTAATATTTCAATTCAGAAAATTATTAATTGAGTCTTAAAATGGACATTTTAAGACTGAATATTATTATTTGAATTTGAAAATTGACATTTCAATTCTGAAATTTTTTATTTAACTTCAAAAAACTTATTTGATCTATAAATCAATATTTGAATTCTGAATTACTATTTTGGAATCTTCAATTTATATTTTAATTCAAAAATTTATGGATTAAGTTTTACGGGTTTTTTCTACTAGTGTTATCCATAGTAAATCACTTTTATAAATAATTATAAATGATTATGTTTACTAAATATAAGTTACACTAAATAATTATTGTTATAACATCGATTTGTATATTAAAAAATTTATATTATTATATTAAAAGAAATTAATTAATGTAATTAATGTGAAATTACTTTAAAATCATTGTAATTACTTCAGATAAGAATTAATTAGTATCTGCATAATTAGTTTCTAATTGAACATAATTATTCGTATTTTGTAATTTATAACTTCAAACCTTAATTAAAATTTTGGAAAAATTATAGTGTGGTTAAAATAATTTTCTTACTGATTTAATTTCACGAATTATTATACAATATTTTTTTTATTTTTCAAATTATGTGATTAATCATTTATTATAAATATTTTATAGCAATTTTACATTAATTATGAAAAGTAATGTTATGTTTAACAAATTATTGTATTTATAGTTAATATCCACCAAAAAAATAAAATTATTTGACCTACAATCATTTTTACAAAAATTAATGTAATTATACAATAACTAATGTAATTTGTTGAATATTAATTTGTCAAAAATTCATGTAAGAATCTACTTTCTAATAGAAATTTTAAATTTATTATTTTAAATTTAAAATAAATATTTAAAATAGTTTTTTTTAAAGCTTTTGATCATAACATTTTACCACATTTTTTCAATGTATTGTTGTCCATTGTAAACTTGACCATGTTGTAAGTCATATAAAAAACTTGGGTTCAATTCTTTAAAATGACATTCTTGTTTTTTTTGTATTTAATGTTAAATTTTATTTTAAATGGTACGTATTATTTTGTTTTAATTGGATGAATGTTAATGAATACTTCAATAAATAATATATGGAAATCAAATAAATAATATTTTTCAACATCATAAATATACATTGAAACTAATCAAAGATTACATGCATATAAAATATTATTAAATGATGAAGAAGTATTGTGTTATTTATTAACAATTTTTATAATATATATGTATGGGTTTAGGGTTTAAGGTTTGAAGGTTTAAAGGTTAAAATTAAGGTTAAAGTCTAATGTTTATGATTAAAGGTTCAAGTGGAATTAGGGTTAAGTTTGGTTTAGGGTTCAAGGTTGTAAATCAAGGTTTAGTTCAACATGAATACACCACCAAATGATAAATTCATTGTTTTTAAAGATATTGAAAGTTATCAAGGAAATGACATCATAGTTTTGTAAAGCTTGTGATTTTGCAAATATTATGGATATTGATATTTTATAAATATTGAAATGTTATAAATGATAATCATCATTGGCATCAAAAATTTGGAAACTATTGTAAAATTCAATAGTCAACTGTTTAAATCCTAGAAAAATGAAAACCTAATTATTTTGAATTTACAAAATGAAAACTTAGTAATCCAAATCATAGGGATATTGAAACTTAATTATTGAAATTCTAGAAACATCAAAACTTAGTTATTCAAATTCCAAAAAATCAAATTTAATTATTTTTGGTTCAAAGTTTTGGCCATCAAATCAAACTTTCATTTTGCACTATTAGGTTGCCATTAGCATGAGGATTTGATGAAGATTGAAAATGAAAATTCACAATTAAAAAGAGTACATTCAAATCCATATTAATTAAATTTGTATGGTTTGATTAGAAATAAACAACTAAAGCACAAGATAATTTCGATCAAAGAACCACTTATTCAATGTGTTCTTCAAAACTTGCAAGTTGAAAAGTAGTGGTTAATATAAATTTACCTCATAATTTGGTCTTGTTTAAGAGTTGAGTTTGTTTTGGGTGTGGTTGATTGAAGAAATTACCTTCTAGCATACCCACCATGCGTCCAACCATTTGTCCTCAATGGTAAGAATGATAAGATTTTTAATCATTGCAATTGAAGCTTGCAAATAATCAACATTCTTAATGGTTATTTTCACACGACACACATTATAATGTACATTGCCATTTGTTGAAGCAGCAACAACATTCTGACACATGACATTTTGCACATAATTTCCAAAGAGGAGGGGTAGTTAAATTGAGTATGGATAATATTCAAACAACTTGAAAAAAGAAACTAAATTTACTAATCAACCAAATAAATGGTAAAACAAAAATATAATCTATAGAATTCATATGGAAGAGAACAATAGTAAAAATATTTGTATCTTTTTCACAAGAAGGTGGTTGCTTGTGAATTTGGTGTGTAGTTGAAATAATTGTGTTCTTGCCCCTTCATCAACCACTTTGGAGAATATAATGTAAAGTTGTGTTCATAAAATCCAATAATTTGTTGTTATTGTTGTTGTCACATTTTTCATTAAAACCATAGCACATTGATTAGCATTTTTGGCTTTTACTGATGGTCATGTTTAGTCCTAAACTGATTCCCAAGAGCAAAAACATTTTGATTGAATTCACCTTCACCAATGGTGATCATGAGTTTCCTTTCACATTGTTTCCTTTTATTGCTATAATAATAACAACAATGGTAGCTTGGAAATTTGAACTATGATGATTTTAATTTGAATTTCTTGAAGGAATGTATGAAAAAACATGAGATTCAAAGTAGGTTGAAATGTTGGAATGGAAGACACAACAATGGTAGTTAAAGATAATTAACATGTCCATTTTTTCAAACCTCTTTTCGTATTTAACCTTGATTCCAAAATTTTCAATTTTAACATATAATATTTTTTAAAACAACTATTCATGCATTTGAATGTGTAAAGATTTAACCCTCACAATGATCATGGTCAAACTTGCCTAATTGAATAATTCATGATAAATATAAACATAACTTGAATCATCTATGAACTTTTTGGCTATTTGGTTGAAGGTGTCATATTGATTGAAAATTTTATTTTCAAAAATCACATCACACTAAACACCACAATCGAAATTGTCAACACTAACAATTATCTTGCCTTTTTAGATAACAACAATAAACGCCATTGTAAAACACCAAGATCAACAAAACTTACCTCGAAGTTTGTTCTCTAGATTTATCCAGAGTCTATGGCTTCAAGCCATGTACATTTGTGCACCCTAATTTTTTTTAGATACAAAAGGACACATCATTAACTATTAAATATGAAAAGACAAATTGTTTGATTTTTATTCTCAAAATGTCTTTAGTTGTTGCACATTCCATTTTCCTTGTCTTTGGGCCTTGCACGTTTCATCTTCCTTGCATTGGTGAATAGGAGATGAGATAAGGACTTAAGCTTCTATGGATTTTGATTTAGATACTCCTCTTGTGATTTTTATTGTGGATGAAGTTTGGAGGAAGTGAGGTGGTGAAGAAAAAAAAGCAAAATTCTTCAAATTTTCTGGATATGCAGCACTATTGAAACCTGGTATGTGTATTTCACATTTATGCCAAGATCCTGTTTGTCATATTGAAGTGGCTACATGTTTTCAGTTCCGACAACTATTCACACTCATTGTCATGTTACAACCTTTGAAGTGTTGTTGTCATGGAGATTTTCTTTGGAATGTCATAGATATGTGGTATATTTTGGAGATCTAAAGATGTTTTGTGCTGTAATAGTGTGCTGCACATGGATCTAAAGAAATTCTGTATTTCCATATTTTTTTCCCCTGTTATTTTTATTAGCCAGAACCACATTCTGGCTTTTGCTGTTTCACATCCTGAAGACATCACTGAAGATATCTATCTATTTGTTTCGAACTGCAGATATGCTTATCTTGAGTTTTTCGAGGAGGAGGCAGTCCAAAATGCAGTACTACTCAGTGAATCTGAATTACATGATCGCTAACTCAAGGTTTTGAGTTTTTCACTTAAATGTGCATCACAATTTTCTGTGCACCATTAGTTTCACAGTGAGGTATCAGATAGTTCTAGGTTTGGGTATGTTGTTGTTTTAGTCTATAGCCTTGCATTCAATTATATCTTTAGCACGGCTGTTGTGTATATACGACTAAATAGCAGGTCAGATACCTTGGTGTCTTGGAATGCAGAGTCCTGCCTGATCCCTTCCAAATCTTAAAAACTATATCACAACCCATCATGCATTTTCATAGGAAAATGCTCAACCCATTCCATGTTCCAAATTCCAGGTTTCCACTCTTAATAAGTGGTGATTGGATTTAAGTGAGATTTGCCAAAAGGAAATAAAGACTGGTCCTTGGGGAGTCACTTCTGAGCTGCCACATTTAGAGCCATCTAAGTTGTGCCATGGTAAAGCTCCCATGCCAAGATCATCATAAATCGTCAATTTATGTTGATTGCAAAGTTTTGGCCTCAGAAAACCTTCATACAAATCACATGGTCCAGTAACCATCCCCAGGAACCAATTACTAACATGACATTCTTCTATGCCCTGCTAATTGGTCTAAATTGAAACGTCAGGTTGATGTTTTTTACAGACTTTTAAGGAGTACAACATATTGTGCACATTCATCCTTCCACAATAGTTCATGTGTGCATTCATTAACACACAGTGGAGACAAAGGTATGAAGCATTGCTGAATATTCAGCAAAAAAACTTAGATTCATGATTGTAGCACAAGTCCCACCACTGATGTTTCTCACAGAGCAAGAAGGCGAAGGATCAACTTTTCAAGGTCTTGCATTTCATGGTAACTTCTAACCAGCTTCTGTTGTAAAGCTGCTGCAATCCTTTCTACTCTTAGAAAGACCTTACACTACAATGTGGAGCCTGTGGTTCCAACCCAGCAATGTAGCACACAGGTTAAGATATACATGTACTATCTTGAAGGTTCTGCCTACATGCACAGATCATCATCATCATCTTGTTGGTCACATGCTCTCTAGACTCTACAACATTTCCTGGACAATTTTTAATGTCAAGTTCTATACTCTGATTTTAGGCTCTGCAGTTCTGCTGCTAAAATGAAATATAAGAGGAATATCCTTATTCTTGAGTGGATGTGCATGTTTTTAGCTTGAAAGACCATGCAGCAAACACTCAATACAGCTAATCACTTTAGCACTCACCAGTGAGATTCTGCAACTAATTTCAAATGAAAACCTTCACAACCCAAATGTCCAAATGTCTTTAATATCTTTGTATTCCTGAACTCCAGTGAAGAACTTCATGTGCAGTATGTATTCCTTTCCGATCTGTGAAGAACTTCATCCTAGAATCCTAAACCCTAGAATAAATGTGCAGCAGCATCATGAGACCAAGCTAACCAGCTAGTTACATAAGATCATGAGACAGTGAAACTTTCGAGTTATGAAAACACTTAGTGAACAATCAGAGAGACGAACAACCTCCAGCGAAAGAAGTTGCAATCCTGCATGAGCATTATTATTTGCAAAGGTATTATCTGCCCAGTTCAACCAGAAGGTACAAAATTTCTTGTGTGCTCTTCAAGCACCTCTCAGACCTATCTTGCGGCTTCCAAGTCTGTAGCTTCTGTTGTTTTGGGGAGGAATAGAGAAAGTTTTGGAGGGAGAGTGCGGAGAAGAGCAGCAGTAGGGGAACCGGTTTTTTTTCCTTCTTGTCCGGAGTTCTCTAGTGATGATGGAAGATGAGCATGAGGTTTATGGCGAAGACATTTCTCCGGAACAAGGCGACCTTGATGGAAAACCCATAAACGAGAGCATCAAAGTCGACGACGATGCTGTCCCGGACGATGCCGTTTCTAAGGTGAGTGAGAGAGTCGCGCTTCTGGGGCCTGTTGTTCTGCTTTGACTTAAAATCGAAGTTGGGGTTTCAGAAACCCTAATGGCAGCTTGCTTGCAATCCATGATGAGAATTTTTCTCTGTTTTCTATTCTTATCTTATAGGAGGGGCTAGAGGAGATGAAGAAGCGGTTGAAGGAAATGGAAGAGGAAGCTGCCGCACTCCGTGATATGCAAGCCAAAGTCGAAAAAGAGATGGGTGCTGCAACTGTTCAAGGCATGTTTGTTGTTAGGGTTCCTTTCTGCACTTATTTTAGAAAACTTCATGAACGAATTGTGAAACACTGACTTCCAAACTTTCCCAAAGTAAATTTGAAGAATGGATTCTAGGGACTTGAAGGAATCACAATTTCAACCATGAGTCTATGGGTTCAAGCCATGTCTATTTGTGTGTCCTAATTTTGGTAGTGATCTCTATTCATTTCAGAAATTCACATCAATGAAACCGGAATTGTTGAACTGCTTGAATTCTGAAGCAGATGGATCAACAAACCCTAATGGCTTTTTCTTGCAACGTACATTGGGATGCTCAGGTGGGCATGCCTCAGGTAGGGTTTAGGTAGGGTTTAGGGTTTAGATAAACCCTATCACTAAGCATTGTCTATTCTGCATTTTGCACCTCAACACAAACATCTGCCTTCAATTCTACCCAGACAATTATCTTGTGATAAGCCCAATACTCAAGTTTGATCTAAGTTGAAGCCCTTCACACATTACTTGGAATTTCCAACCAACAAAACAAGCATTTCATCAGCCCATAATCATCCTAGGTGGATGGCCACAAATGAGAGTAAGTTGGATTGGGCTCTCCAACTTGTTTGATTCCAACACCAAAACACATTTAAGTAGATGATGGATGGATCTAATAGAGTGGAAAGAGTGAGAATACTAGTTGAATTTTACAAATATTAATTTTTTTGAAAAAATAAAAATTATTTCATACACATGTTTGCATTATGCATTACACCATATATAAAAATATCTAGTAATACATTACATTATCTATCATTTTGAATTTTAAAATTTTAATTTATATAATTTATTTTTAAATAAATCAAAGGAAGATAAAATACAATCATTACTACATTGTCTATTGTAGGACTGATGTCTATAAGCCAAATTAATGTCCGTATGCATAAACTTATGTTTGTAGAGAAAGAAGAATTTGGTAAGGGCGTGATGTGATGTAGTAATGATAAACAAGAGCACGAAGTTAGACACATGAAAAATGTTATTTGCAAAGTTTGCAAGTGTTGTTCTCTCTCTTTGTCTGTTGTTCAATTGTCTGTTATTTCTCTTTCTAGTCAAAGGGTTTCTTGTAAAGTTTCGATTTGACGCAACTTCCTTGGGAAAGGGGTAAGGTATGGTGCAAAGGACGTCAACATGCTACTAAGTGTATGTACATTCTTGGTGTTTTAACAAAAGCCTTAGTTTCTAGAAGACCAATAAAAGGAGGTGGAGGGCAAAAACACACTAGGGTGTCACAATTTCGGCAAATTAGAATCTCTTCTCAAAATCCTTTTCTAATGTAGTTAAAAACTGGTTTAAAATATGAATATTTAGATGATATTGAAAATAACAATTTTTTTCCACTTCTAATTTCAAATCATGGCGTTATAAAACATAAAAAAAAGTATCACAAAAGAATTTTTTTTTTTAAATTACAATTTTGGGGATTTAAAAAAATCCATTACATAATAAATTAAAATCACATTCCATTCATTCAATGGATCTTTAGTTTTTTAAGCATAATTCATTCAATATCCTAAAGTTTCAAACACATAAGACTAACACATTGTAAGATAAAAGTCCATATCCATTGAGTTTTGCAAGTGTGACAAAAAGTGTGGGCAAAATTCAAAAGTCCATTACTTATTGGTTATCCATGATTTTGATTTGATTTTTTCGTTCTTGGAAAGTTGATTATGATAACTTTAGATAAGTGAATCCCTTTTTCTATTATTTCAATGAATTTTATTTTATTTATTTTCTTGTATCTAAGGAATACACGAAAAACTACCATTGTGAGGTCCATATAAGGTCACTATAATGTGCAAACACCTTGGAGGAGATGGTAAGGATGTTGGAGGTCCTTTGTTGTCTTTAGTTTCAAAGTTTGTTCTCACAATGCAACCACCTCTTAGGAAGTCTCAAGATGTTGACATTGACACTCCCCTGTTGAAACCTTTTCCTAAACTTGTCTTGAACCTTCATCTAAAGGGCTCTTCTTTTGTTTCTATGCAACAAAAATAAGAAACAATGGCTACCACAGAAAGTGCAAATGGATCACACAATGAAACTTCAACCAATTCTAAACTAAAGTTTGACGATAATATTCTTCCTCTTCCTCCCAGAGTTGCTCGAAAAAAAAATAATATTGTTGTTGCTATAACAAATTATGGTGCCATAAACTCATTAAAGTAAACTTTGGAGAAAGTTGAAAAGCTTGGAACATGAAATAGAATTAAGGCAAACCATAGTAATAGAAAAATGGGGAATGGTGGAAAGAGACCTAGGCCACAAACAACACAACTAGGTGCATGGAGAGTTGGAAATAACTTAAGTAGCAAAATTGAGTGAAAACAAGCATTGTTGGCAAAAGAAAGACTTCATGTTTCAAGAAAAAGTCAGGTAAACGCAAGCATTTTTTCTTTTTCCACAAGTGTGTTAATGGAACACCTACTGCCAATTGACCTATGCTTTTACGACCCCCTCCTTCCCTAACAATTCAAACAAAACCTATTTTGAGGCCACAAGTGCCTAATGTTGAAGTTGTTACAATAATCAAACCAAAAGTTTCACCTACAAATGGCAATGAAATAGTGAGTATAGGGACCCGTGTTGAGAGATGTTGGAGCATGGCCAAGGATTACATCATAAGCTTGAACAAGTGTAAATCTTGCCACAATAACTACAACTACCATGGTTGTGCTTGCCAAAAGCTTTTACAAAAGCTCCCCCATCTAAGGTTGGTGTTTAAAAAATTTTGATGAAAATTGCTTGGATTTTTTTCTTTTCCATGGTAATGATTTTGAATTTTTTTTCCTTGGTTTTTGTTTTCAAAGGGTAAAGAAGAATGGCGCAAGAAGGCTAACAATCCCTCTAAAAGTGTTAAAAGAAGAATGACTACTTGCAATAAAGAATCTTTGGATGTTGTTTTTACATATTTGAACATTGACATTCCAAGAGCACCACCAATTCGTAAGGGTGGCAGGAAGATGAATAAGGCTAGCCGTAGAGCCATGTGTGCAAAAGTAGCTAAAGTAACAACACCCACATGTGTTGACATACTTGAGGTTACCAAGGACAAACTTTCATGCCAAGAGTTGGCTCAAAAGCTTGCTATCAATGACAATGAGATTATCAAGGTTCTTTTCAAGAAAGGGATTGCCACCATAATGAACCGGACATTGGATCAAAAAGCCATCAAACTTATTTGCCAAGAATTTGAGACAAAAGTCATGGAAGTTGGTAGTCTCAAGGTTGAAAATATGGCCGAAAAGATAATGGAATTTCTTGATGATGAAGATTAGATCATCTCATTGCTCGCCCACTAATTGTCATTGTCTTCGGCCATGTTGACCATGGAAAGGTGAAATTTGTTGTGAATTGGAGAGACTTGGTGTTGTGATGTAGTTTTTGTAATATGTGGTTCATTTGGCTTTGTAATTTTTCCATATGTGAGCTTCCAGTTGAGCTAAACACTTCTTAGCAATGTGCAATTGACATAAGTTTTAATCAAACAAGTTGTGTGTTTCCTTGTGTTGTGGCAAGTTATTTTAGGTCACCAAGGTAGTAGGAAAGAAACAAGGGAATGTTTTGCTCCAAACAAATGCTTGGCACCGCCGAAGTGATGTTATATCTTCTGTTACTACATTCATTGGTGTTGGTAAGGCATGGATTCTTCATGCCTTTCCATTAATTAGCCTATTGTTTGATTAATGTATTTTTCTATAATGACTTATGTATTGTTTATGCAAGCAAACACAAAATAGGAAATGTTTTTTACTTTCTTTACATGTAGTCACAATTGAATCATTTACATGTTGGTAATGTTGTTTCTTTTAGATCTTCAATTCTTTCAAGCCTATAGTAGACATTATTGTCCTTTTTCTTTCCTTGACTTTTTTAATCAATATTGACCCTACTTCATCTTTCCAATTTTAGTCTGTTTTTGCATTGATCTATTTGTTTCAGAATTTGTGTTCCATGGATGTAACAATATTGTGTGCATTTCCATGCAATGTAGGTGGGGCAGTTTTGGCGTTGCCATTATTGGACTCGATAACAACTCTAATCATGTCAAGCATGATCATAAAAACAAGTCTTGAAAGTGGCTCCTATAAATATTTTCCTTCCTTTCATTTGACCCTCATATGTTGTAAGAGTGTTGAAAAAACCCCTATTTGATGTAGCACCTTGGTAGTCCATAGTTCAATTTACAAAAAACAACTTTTGTAACACTATTTCCATAAGTTTCATTCCTAAGGTTTTTTTTCATTGCAAATTTTCTATATTTCTCATGAATAAAAGGTCTTAATTTGTCCAGCTTGTAGGAATTCATGGAGATGAGTTTACCATAGTCAATGCTTGGACCTGTTTGTCAGCGCGTGTTGTAGGTGAAAGGTGTGGAAGTATACAACCAAATCTTGCACTAGTTGTTCAATTGACATGTTGTTGAATTCATGGCACATTGATAATGTTTAATATACATAATTGTTACAAAAAGTAGGATTTGCCTTGAAGCCATTAATCACATGTGTTTTCAAGGGTTTGGATTAGTTGGTGTGTTATGTCATTAATACATGAAGTCCATGTGTAAGGAGTTCATGAATTGAGGGGTCGCATGATGGGGTTTACTATTCACTTTAATGTGCACATTGAAGTGTTATCTGTGAGTTACAATTTGGACATAATTTGAGTTATAATATTGTTATGGATATAGAAGTGGTAATGGTAGTAGAACCCATAATCTATCTAGTAGCTCCACCCCAAGGCATGAATATTTACATTACATTTTTTTGATTTAATTCTTCTAATGTCGCTTCCAATCCCAAAGGATCTATCGATGCAAACCTTGTCATTCTGTAAAATTAAAAATTATTGTTGTGTTCTCAATTCATTGGTGGTGCATGGTTTAACAGGTGGAGATCCCAATATTTGCATGCAAATGGATCCATGGCTTAATGTGAGTGCAACCATAATATTGGAGATGTAGTGCATCAGCAAGTGCATAAGCAACATCCAAATGTGATTGAAAGTTTTATCCACATTGGTAGTTATTCAATTCCTTGTTTCATCAATTCCCTATCCTTCTTGCTTTGGATTCAAGTTGAATACTTTTGTTGAAAGAAAGGAATGTGTCAATGTATCATCTAATGATACTTTCACCCCTTTTGATTAATCCAAAGTTTTTTCCCCCAATCATGGTGTTTTAGTAGGTAATAGAAAAACATTTGAAAATAAAATACAATGAGTGAACTCCCTAGGGTGATTAGGGGAAAAAATAAGTGAAATGAAATAAAAAATTGGAAAGGGAAAAGAAGTAAGAGGCAAACAATTGTAGAGCAAATCCAATGAGCTCAAGTGGCAACTATGACATAGAGAAGATGAAATGAAAGAAAAATCAAAAATCAAAAAATCAAATACAATGCAAAAATAGTTAAGCCCAAGGCGATGCACATATTGATTGCATGGAAGCAAATCCTGGATTGGTAGATTTGCCAAATTTTCAAACTTGATTCAATCTTAGGGTTTTTGATTTTGTCAAAAACATTTTTTACCTTGATAAAAAACTATCACAATTTTTTAGTTCTTGGCAAAAGTTTTATGTTTTGGAAAAACTTTTTTACTTCCTAGTTAGACTTTTACATGAAAACAAAACCTCTATATCTTGTTAAAACTTCTATGTTTTTTAGTTAAACCTTTATGTTTTGGCAAAACCTTTATATTTCTTAATTAAATTTATATTTTTTGATTTCTTGGTTGAACCTTTACTTCTTGACCAAACCTTTATGCTTCCTAACTAAACTTTTATCTTTTAATAAATTTTTTTTACTTCTTGGCCAAACTTTTTAACTATTACATGGATAAACCATCTCAATTATTTTAGTTTTATGGAGGTCTTACTATCCTTCCAAAGCCCAATTTGAATGGATGTGGATATTGCATAAGACAAAATCATTATTTTAGTGCAATACTTGCACATGAATCATGAAAATAAGTGTTGGCTTTGGGAACCCCAAACCAATTTTTCGATGTAATGGTTTAGGATTAATGTGGGTATTACATTTTTGGATTCATTAGTGACAATCCAATGAATTCGAGAATACAATATTCATATCAATCCTAAACCTTTGCATGTAAATCCCATCACTACCCCCCAAATATGGTAATTTTCTTATGGCTTAAGTAATTGTTGAGACTACACCAATATTTCACACACCCAATTATTCAATTGAGTTTTAAATGATTTAAATGATTTTTTGTTACCTTGCAATTACTTCTTTTAACTATAAACATTTTTATTTTTTACGTACTTGATTGATCTTTACAAAAAATTATACTTAAATTCATTCTACACCATTTGGATCTAATTATAATTAATTTTTTTTAGAGAAGGAAAGAAATTGATTAAAAAAGTTTATTTCCATATTTTGATTTCCAATGAACATCTATTATGCAACACTCCAAAATATCACATGATAATATCCATTTTTTTTTCTATATCCAAATCTGTTCTTTCCAATTAGTAGGGTTGTTAAAGTCAAAAACCAAGTAGAATCATTTTAAATGAAATAAATAAAATTTTATATACTTGGCTTATCCAAATAATTGATATCAAATAAATGGGATAATGTAAGATTTTTTCCTATTTATATTAAAATGTGAATATTGGAAAAAATGTTTAATATTTGGTCAATAATATATATATATATATAGTCAAGTTCATTTATGTACTACCCAAGTGGCCATTGTCCATAAGAATATGTAAAAAAATGACAATCATCTCAAGGAAGATTTATAAACTAGACATTCTTAAATTATTTTCTTAGTTTTGGGTTACATACTAAATCAAATATAACAACTTCCTTTTTTGATTTTTGGTGATTGAAACCTTTAGAAGTAACATCATTTCCAAAGAACTTCATTTTAAATTTGACTTTTCAGTTTCTTCCATCATGTGATTATTTCTTTTTCTTTCACCATTTCTTTTACATTTGATTAAGATTGGGATCCAACAACATGAAAGGTGGTCGTGATGTGAAGAAGAAATTTGAATTGCAAATACAAAAATAAAAAAGAAATGATGGATAGAGAAAAACCTTTAATCTTTATGAAGGAGAAAGGACAATCTTTTTGTCATGCTATGTTTCTTGATACTTGGGAACTTGAACTTTGCCTTCATTCCTAGCACCTCAAAATGTAAAACAATTGCGAAATTGATCCTCCTCCTATAGAAAACACATTGCAACATCTAACAATTCCATCAATTGTAGATCCAAGATGTTGGTGACAAAACAACTTTTGCAAAACAAAACAATTCACTATGGTTGGTATCATGGTGAAGGTGAGATGGTGTTACCATCATGAAAACCACCTATATTGTTGAATGCAATCATGTTTTGAACATAGTTGTTCCTACAAAGTAGAAGGTGAAGTCTTAATTAGGGTCCAATTTCCTAAGGTGATCAATGGAATATCACAAACCTTTAATATCCTCCACATGCTTATGTCCATCAATGAAACTTCAAGCCATTATATATAAGGTTTGTTGATAATACTTTACAAATATTTAACGGGTATTTGACAAGTACATTCATCAAAAAATAAAAGAAAGATTGACATTATGCTTCCTAGAGAAAGGATGATTAAAAAGTCTTTCTTCCTTCAACTTCAGCAACATAATCGATTCCTTGCAATGGTGGATTTTATACATCTTTCAAGCTTTGTTATCTTAGAAGCTAAATATCCCAATGTTATTTTCAGTCCAAGTTGCTTAACTTAAAAGTTCAGAAGGGATTTGGTGTTTCCGACCTTAACTAGGTCATGTAGGTGTATTCAAGATTGCACTTTGCAAGTAACAAGAAGGTATGTATGCTTTTCTCTTGTATATGAATAGGGTACCTATACCTACACACCCAATATATCAATAAGTTATTTGGAAGTTAGACATGATTTTTGAACAACCGTTGAACAACATTCCACAATATGGGCTGTATTATGAATTTTGAGCTATAAATTCTTACTTTGAAGTCTGAATAACAAAAAATTGGGCAGGGTTTCAATGCAAAGGATATTGTAATACCTGGGCCAGTTTTACACTAATTACAGAATTGTTGAAATTTTCAGATTATTATTATTATTATTATTATTACTTTCCCATGAAGGATAATAAGGAATCTGATGATATATATATATATATCATTTGAGAATATATCATTTGTTGAAATGGAATCCTCAAAATTAATTAATCATTCAAACAAACACGTGTTGAACTGGCCAAGGTGCTATGATATCTTAGTTCACATTTGAGTCAAAGCCTAACCATACTTGTTCGACTCTTATAGGTAGTCGGTTGCTAGTAGTAGTCATAGGTTTACTTGAGCAAGGCTCCTCATTTCTTCCACACATCATAGCTAGTGCACTTTTGTCACTAACCGATTTGTGGTACACGATAGCTCTTTTGTCATCATAGGTCTTCTTTGTTCTTGTTGATCATCATTTTCGTAGCCATGGGTTCTATTTGAATAGGATTTTTACCTTATTTTTGTTGATTGTTTGCTTTTGTTTTATTTGTGGGTTGTGTTTACTTGTGCTCTCGTTCACCTTGTACCTTTGATGGATGGGTTCTTGTCCTTGATTTTTATATACATGGGTTTTCTTCTTTTGACCACACCACCGCATAACTTTATCAAAGTTAGTAGTGTGTACCACCATTCTTGCATCTCTATGTTGACATAATAAAGTAATGAAGAAGAAGGAGAGAAAGTCAAGAGGTTGAAAATGTTAGTTCCCCATTCACACTAGCCTTAATGGTGAGTAGGGTAAAAGGATATGAAAAGCCCACAAAACTTTTTCTTTCATAAAAAAAATAAAATTCCAACATGATAATTACAAAGACTTTTTTAAAATGTCAGCCTGAAGCCTGCAAATAAAATTAATGATTTGTTGTCACCAATAGAAAATGATCAGGACAAGAAATATATCATTTCCATCCATCCATACCCTGAACGTTTACACCTTTTCCTTAGGAAAATCTTTATTTGTTTATTAATTAATTAATTAATTAATATTTTCGGAGGAGGGGAGGGAGGTAAGGAGATCAAGCATTCTAGACCAGAAACCTTCAACTTCAATTTAATTTAATTTAATTTAATTTAATTTTGCTTCCAGGGATTTTGTGGGGGGTGGACCGTGGGGGAGGGGGCAGATAAATTTGAGTTGACATTGAATGGTGGTACCAACAAAGCATGTACCCAATAGTCAACCAAAATATATGTATGTGTGTGTGTGTGTGTGTCCGTGTAGTAGGTATGTGAAGTTTAAAGTTAGTTGGAATTATGGAAAAGGCTTTGAAGTTAGTTGGATTATGGAAAGGACTTTGAATATGTGTGTGTGTGTGTTCCAAAGCAAATGTATATAATACATTTGTGATACTAGTGTGAACCCTGTGCATAATGCACAGGTGTGTTATTTCAACAATGTTTGGTTGATGTTTTTGATTTTTTAAAAAAACTTTTCTTTTCAAACAACTGTTCATGATCACTGTCCATCCGGAGTCACTGTCACAAACAGACCAAGTGAATTAATATATATTTGATTCAAAGTCTTTTCCATAATCTGCACATGCATGTGTACTATTACACCTGTTTTTGAAGTTGGATTCACACTTCAATTGTTTTGAAGAGTTCTTTTAAAGCAAGTTGATTCTTCTCAAATGGTAGGGTATATCAGACTTCAGTCACCCATTCCATGACTCTTCTTCTCACATTCATAATGAACACGTTCTCAATTTTAGAACTAATAATATGGGATTAGGGTACATATAATTTAATCATCACCCCAACAAAAAGAGAGTTGGGAAGTTGTTGAAGCGTTGGGGGCTCTGGGGACTTCTTATTATTATTATTATAATATATATATATATATATATATATATATATATATAATAATTTTTTGGTGATGGAGCATTAGTGGTGATCATCCCAAGAAAAGATTTAGCATTGGTGGCGATTTAGCATTATTGGAAAACTCTTAAAACAGTAGAAAATCAAGGAGAAAAACCTGACTTATAGAATTTACATAATTTTATGAACTCATAAAAGTGTAGGAAAGTTTGCCATTTGATTTTCTATTACTGTCATGGCAAACTTTCCTACACTTTTATAGAAATAAAAAATAATAGAAATAAAATGGCATATTTGGCTCTTTTGTTCACCAGCGGGGTAGATATGGGGGAAAAGGGCAGCAGAAACGGGCATAGGGCAGCTGAAGAAAACAAGCTACCTTCGTGAAGGCAAAGGAGAGAAGCGAGAGGAGAGGAGAGGCGAGGAAGAGGAGAGGAGGAGGATAAGAACGGGATCTGTGCTTGGCAGGGAGTTTTGAGGAGCATCGTCACAAGCGCAGTGCAGTGCAGTGATCACACAATACCCAAATTTGGAAAACTGACGAGAGAAAGCGTTGTGGGTGTTAGGCGCGTGGACATCAAAGCCGAGTTGCAATTTTGAGTTACAGAAGAATCTTGGGTGGTGCGCAGACCTGAGTGAGTGAGATTTTGGCGAAAGGGACGCAGTTGGGTTGAAGTTTCAATGTGCTGTGGCTCCGCTTGCTCGTTGCAAACTGCGGGGAAGGGCTTTTGAGCTCATCGTCTCATTTGAGGTTTTTTTTTGCTTTCTCTCGGGGTCCTTATCTTTTCCGGCAGCTTTGTGTGTGTGTGTGTGTGTGTGTTATAATTCTACGCTTCCTAGGATCCAGAGGGAAGGCTCAGGAGGTTTTGATCACAATTTCCTCATCTTACTTGCCGCTGGATGGCTAGATGGTCTCGCATAGAGAAGAATTGTCAAAAACCCACTATCAAATATTAAACCCTGTCTCTTCTTTTTCGGGTTTTGGCGTCTATCTCCCCATAATTCAGCAAATACTTTTCTCTAGCGGAAGCTTTGATACTTGAACTGCAGATTGCAGAAGAAAGTCCAAAAGTTCACTACTAATAGACCCAAACTACTAATCCGTTTTTTCTTCTCATAGCTTTTAAGCATTCAGGAAGGCTTTGACCTTGCACTATGTGAGACTTCCCTCCCGGAACTTTTTTTAACTTGGTGTCATGAGGGCCAGGTATTTCGACTAGGAAGAGGTTTATGAGGGTCTTCTCTTTCTTAGATGTGAGCTTTTCTTCCTTGTACTTTCTACTTCAGATGGGTGAGGAATAGAAAGGGAAGCGGGTTCAAGAAATTGTGCGTTTTTCCTGGAGAACTATGGCGGCACCTGATGGCGAAGAGCAGGTGCCATTTGCAGCACAGCAGATTGTAAAACCCGTAGGCATGACAACGACAATCAACAATGATATGTGACAAGTCCTATCACATTTTGAGCACCGCTTTTCCAGCATGAATGTCAACTCCAGAAAGCTGGAGGCAACAAGCTTGCAAGAGTCTCACGACCTTGAAAGTACATCATCTTCAAAGACAAGCCCACATTTGAATTCTGCATCTCAAAGACCAAGCAGAAAAGCCCGGAAATCTAGCCTTGATAGAGCAGAGGATGTCATAAATTATTGGGAAGCAGCCTCCTCAGATCAAGCCCAAGAAAGCATGATATTTGAATGCCCAGTTGAAGATGCAGAAGAATATCTTGGAGCTGTTGACAAGGTTCAGAACATGCTAGAGTCACTCACTGTTCAATATCAGGATCCAGAAATACTGGAAAGAGTGCAGAACCTGCTGCAATTGGCTATGGCAAGACTGGAAGAGGAGTTCCGGCATATGCTTGAACAGCATAGTGTATCTGTTGACCCTTACTGGCTACTAGATTGTTTGTCAGCAGGATCTTTTGCAAATAGTCAGGACAATGAGGTGAAGGTACCAGAAAGCTGCTCTGGAAATGAGGATGATGATGTCCCTGTGGCAGAACCTGTAGGAGATTTACCAGCTATATTGGACCTAGTTCCCACAGAAGTTGCCATAGACTTACAGAACATAGCGCAACGCATGATTAGTGCTGGATTCCGGCACAAGTGCTGCCAGGTATATGTGAGTGTCAGGAAGAATGTGTTGGAAGAGAGTCTGTACAGACTGGGTGTTGAGAAGCTCAGCATTGATGAGGTGCAGAAGATGCCATGGGAGACGCAAGTAGACTCTATCAAGAGATGGAACCAGGCCATGGAAGTTGGTGTGAAGGTTCTTTTTGCTAGTGAGAAGCAGCTCTGCAATCAGGTACTGCTGACCCAATCTCTGTATCATTTCTTAATGTTAATTCTTCAAGGAAACAAAGGGGTGAGCAGGTAGCATTCACCTTTCCAGAGCTCTCCTCTTACTGAGTTTCTCCTCCAAAGCTGGCAGTATGAATGTTTGGATCTTATTCTTGGTCCACGACAGGTCTTAAAAAGGGAAGCTTGATGTTCTTGACTTACTGTGTTCCAATTGTCTGTGATCAGGTTTTTCCTTCAATTTCTGACTTGTGCTTCTGCGAAATCACTAAAGGAGCAATGATGCAGATGCTGAGCTTTGGGGAAGCTATAGCCATCTCGCGGAGGTCCCCAGACAAGCTCTTTAAGATCCTGGAGATGTATGAGACACTATGGGGCCTTATTCCAGAAGTTGATTCGATATTCTGTGGAAGTTCTGGCACAAGTGTGAGGTCAGAGGTGTCAGGCCTTTTGATGCGCCTTGGAGAGGCAGCACATGGAACATTTGCTGAGTTTGAGAATGTGATTGAACAAGATGGGTCAAAGACACCTGTGCCTGGTGGTGCAGTTGATCCACTGACTCGTCATGTGATGATTTACATCAAGAAATTGTGTGATTACAAAGTAACTCTGAATCATCTCTTTGGGGAGAATAATGAGGTGCCAAAGCTTTTGGGTAACAGCAATGGAGCCCCAGTTGCTCATGGTGATGACGAACAAGATGGAAAAGAGGAGCTGTCACCGCTGGCTAAGCAAATAAACTCACTAACCCATGCGCTTCAAAACAACTTAGAGGGCAAGTCCAAACTCTACAAAGAGGTGGCTCTCACACATCTCTTCCTCATGAACAATGTGCACTACACAGTCCAGAAAGTGAAAACTTCAGAGGTATGGGCACTAATAGGTGATGACTGGGTGCGGAAGCACACAAGCCTTATGCGGCAATATGCAACAAGTTACCAAAGAGCTGCATGGAGCAAGGTAATGAGTCTCTTGCGTGATGAAGGCATTCACAGTGCAGGAGGTGGGTCAAATGAGGTTTCGCGTGTAGTGCTGAAGGATCGATTCAAGTCTTTTAACCTTGCATTTGATGAGGTTCATAAAACACAGTCAACATGGGTGGTGGTGGATCCAGAGCTCCGTGAAGAGCTTCGCATCTCCATTTCTGACAAGCTTCTCCCTGCCTACCGTGCCTTTGTAGGACGCTATGGCCAGTTTGTGGAGACTGGTAGGCACCCTGACAAGTACATCAAGTATCAACCTGAAGACTTGGAGGTTGCACTTGGTGATTTCTTCGAGGGGTCATCCAATTCAATGATTTTGAGACGGAAACCAGCCCCACATCAGTGAGCTTTGTCACAAGCATGCCAACTTTGAATAACTGTACAGTGTGCAAAGGCTCAACTTCAAATAATGATCTGCTTAATGTAAGCTGAAGTCTCTTGATATTAGAAACCTTGGTTTGGTTTGCAGTCCTTTGTTCAATTAAGGCATTTTCCAATTAAGAACACTCATTTTTTTAAAAACCTAGGACAAAGGACAGGCAAGAGAACCTAGCAAACTGGGGTGTCCAGAGCTTTCTTTAGTTTCTTGTACTTGGATTCCACTCTTCCCTCAAGAAGACAAACTGAATTTAAAGATGAAAGCAGATCTGCTTGACTGCTTGTACATATCATTTGCAGATGTGTCTCATTACACCTTTCTTAGTGTTCTGTCCTTTCTGGTCCCTTGAAGTTATACTTGCTGATTTCCTTTGTTTTGGGCTACAGAGAGATAAGTTAGTAGAGTTTGTGGTTGCAGGTCCCAAGCCCTTGATGCTGGTATTGATCTCACACCTTGTGTGGTTAGGACCTTTCACACTTTTTACAGGCAGATTGCAGTACTAAACATATTGTAGAAATGAGCTATATGTACCAAAACAGGAAAGTGTGTCTTTGTTTGTGTTGACTACTGACTCTTAGATGTAATTCAAATGCCAAAGTTTGCTGGGTGTTGTTGTACCAGTAGGCACTTTTATGGAGGCTGATGGGTTGTCATGCTTGTGGTAGGTCAAATACAGAGTTCAAGAAGAAAAAGAGTGTTCAAAGTTCAAACTCTGAAATTCTAATCTCTGAGTGTTATTGGCTTCCAGCTTCACCTATATCTGAAATTCTCAACTTTTGATTCTCCACATTTTCAATGGTTTAATGTGAAAATTGAGGTTTATTGGTAAGCATTTAGAGCTGTGATTTGTAGTCAAAAAATTTGTTTCAACTTAACCTATTTCTGGAATTCCCAACTTTCTGAATCTCCACATTTTCAATGGTTTAATGTAAAAAATTGAGGTTTATCGGTAAGCATTTAGAGCTATGATTTATAGTCAAAAAATTTGTTTCAACTTGACCTATTTCTGAAATCCTCAACTTTCTGATTCTCCACATTTTCAATGGTTTAATGTCAAAATTGAGGTTTATTGGCAAGCGTTTAGAGCTATGATTTGTAGTCAAAAAAATTGTTTCAATCCTATCTCTGAGATTCACAACTTTCTGTTTTACACTTTTTTGAATTATTTTATGTAAATAAAAAATGGAGGTTATTGGCAAAGCATTGAAAGCTATGAGTTGTGGTCAAATGTGAGTGAGGCTTGGAAGTTCCACATGCATCAACAGATTGAGTTCAACTCAATCTGTACACTCAATACGTATTTGAACATTGTAGGAATACATAATTATAAAATAAGGAGACATGACAATAACCATTGAAATAAGCAATTTGATTAAAACAGGCCATTTAAATTTTTACTTATTTTTCCCCATGGGCTTATTTTTCCTTCTAAGAGGTCTCAAAATTCAATCTACATCAAATCATATTTTGCCTTATGTGATTGCAGTGTAATTCTATGGTTATGGGTTATTGGGAAGGTGGTGTTGTGTATGCTGACAAGTTTTGGTTCAGTGTTCGATGAGTACATGGGTGTTAGAAACCTACTTGCGCTATCTAGATTGTACTCTCTAAGCTATTTTTTCCATAAAACTCCTTGTGCCCCCTCCAAATGCTACAAGGTTTGATTGGTTCTCATGATTTCATTTGAACATGCTGTAAAAGGGCCAAAGCCGTTGCACAATGAGCCACTGGTTATGAACTTGCCATAAAAGGGGTAGAGATTGTGCACAATCAGCCACTGGTTATGGATTGGGACAAATTTTGGGTTTCACAAAGATGCACTGGTTATGAACAATGAACAAGTTTTGGGTTGCACAAGAAGATTTTCTGATTTTCATTATGCTTCCAATTGAGTCACTAGGGCAAGGCCAGAGTATCATCTTTGTCTTTGATCATTTGTGCATTTTTCTTGCAAAATTATGAATATGTTCCACAATGCACATTATGGAGTTCATGTCCAGTGAGATCTCCGGTTCTCACCACAGTGATTTTGAGAACATATGAAACATATGAACTAAATCTACGTCCATGCCCAGAGGGCCTAAGTTTGTTAAAAATACAATAACACATACTTCTTTTTTTTTCTTTTAATGCCCTATTTGTCATCTATCCCTGAAAGTAGATGCCTGCCTAACATTGGTTTGGTGTTTTGTTGGCATTGGGGTGTGTATTGTTTGATTTCATCGTGTTCTTGGCAGGGACATACCTATGTAATTTGTAATTTTGTTGGAGGAGATAATTAAGAGTTTCCTGAAAACAGAGAAAGTAATAAACTGAGATTAAGAATTTACATAGCAAGGTTTCTTCTTTTAGTTAGAGACCCCAAGCCACTAGGGCCATTGCCACACTCTGAACCAATATTGTTCTCTGTTGAAAATAGCATTCTACATTCCCCAAAAGAGTTGCATGGTGTATGTAATCCTTTTCCCCACAAGGTTAGTAGCCAAGTTTTCATACAACTGAGGGAAGTGATACACCTGGTTAAAAATATACCATACTACCTTGGCAGCTTTGATGTTAATTATATTCTTTTCAGAAATGTTGAAATTTCAAAATAAATCAAATTAATTGAGATCATTTGTGAAGGAAAATATTGAATCTTCAACAAGATTTTACAAATGAAAATTGCGAAATTAATTAATTATTCAACAAACATACACGGAAGCTGCTGAGGTACCACAGTATTTTTCTGTTGTAGGCTGTCTGCCCTTAAACAGGGAACAAAATATTATTATCATTTTTTTGCCCGTGCTTTAGGTTGAGTGACACCCTTGGAGATAAGCACCCCTCAGCTCCAATTTGGGAAGGTGCTTATTTTGGGAATGCCAGGCTCTCACGCATTACCCTACACCTAAAATTGTGGCAGGTAACGAGTAAAGGCAAATAAAATAGGATTTAAAAAATTCTGTTGGTCTCAAACATGAGTTCCATCTTGTTCCACAAGCGCCCCCACAAAACCTATCATCCCCTAATCAAGCATGGGAATGGATAAGTGCAATGGACTTTGGCTCTTAGGGGGGCTTTTGGGGACTTCCAAAAGGGGTGTTGTGACGACAATGCAACTCAACACTAGAATCCACATTGCGTGCTTAAATACTATGACTAGGAATTGGGAGAAGCTCAAAAATTGCATTCTAAGATGCCATGAATGGGAATTGAAAAAAATGCTTGACAATCCATGCTTAGATGCTATGACTGGGAATTGGGAGATGCTCAAGATTGCATAATTGGATGCTATGGAGGAACTGAGAGATGCTGATCATATGAGATTAGATTTGATCTACCATACTCACATCTCCAATTCAACTGCTTGATTAAAAACCTGCTTGTTCAATATCTTAAAAGAACTTTAACCTTGTCTATTTGAATCAATTTTTTTTCATTCTTGGAATTTTCAAACTCTAGGCCAACCATTTTTTTGAACTTATTTTTTTGTCATTGTGGCAAAAGACATGGTACAAGACAACTGCAGATTTGCTACAGTTTTTTGGGGATGTAGTACACAAGAATATCATCTGAGCTTATGGAATTTTCTTTTGCATGTTGGAATGTTTATCATTTTGTGTCTGAGCTAGTGGAGGATTGGGGCATGTGTGACTGACTGATATCAGTGTAGGTGCTGGACCCTGTAGGGTTCACTCAAGGCCTTCACAAGTACCTTGATAGCATCCTCTGAGATTTATTTATTTATTTATTTTTGCTTTAAATGTTTTTAAAAGGGTTTCTGAGATACCCCAAACCCTAAAACCATATTTCAAAAAAATTCAACTAACAAGACAACCACAGCTGACAGATTTTCAACACGATCCAATACTACAACACGATCCAAATGTATGATATGACATTTTTTACATCATTAGATATGACATTTTTTGTACACACACAATTGGAAAAATGTGGCTGATTTCACTTTCATGGTTGAGAATTTCAGTTTCACAACCACCAACTTTGGTGCGACTTTTTCTTTGCATTGTGTGCATGCATCAATGTAAATGTGGACAAGTAGAAACCTTTGCGTGCATGTTGTTGATGATATTTGCAGAATAGTAATTGCAGACAAGTAGAAACCTTTGTGTGCATGTTGATGAATTTTGGCAGAATAGTAAAATGTGGATGAGTACAAAACTTTTGTGCATGATGATGATATTGGTAGAATGGCAAAGGGAATTTGGTGGTAGAAGACAAACCTAATTCTGACAATTTTTGCTTTTGCCCTAGAATCTAGCTTTTGCCCCCCCAAGACTTTGTGTACTGTTTACAGGGTTGGCTAGGGTGAACCAACACCTACACAGATGATACTAAATCAGTGCCATGTCTTTTATTGCAGGCAGTACAAAACTGTTTTTTCTTTTCCTATTATCTGCCCTCAGCCCAATCCATCTTTTTCTTTGAAAAGAGAGATGCTGTCCTGGACACATTTAGGTCTGGTTCTGCATGATTTGAGCCTCTGTAATGTGGTAAGTGTCCATTACAGGCCCAAAATGTGTCTGGGCAGCAACAAGATGTGTCTGGGTTTAGGGTTTAGAGAAAAAAGATGTGGGCAGTAGTACTTTTGTACTAAAGACATGTTGCTCATTTGACTCTTGTTGCTCATTTAGTGGATTGGCACTTACATTAGTACCTTCACCAACTGAGTGAGGCCTCTTCGTGGTGAGGTAATATTCAACCTGGGAAATTTTTAATCTGGCCTCTGGTCTCCAAGACCTTGATTTAGTTCTCAGACTGGATATTTATAATGTTTAGCCACAAAGCAAAAAATTTATTAGGGTTTTCAGTTTTCACCTTGGTATAATTGTGGGTGCAAGTTGGGTGAAGATGCAACTATGTATGTTTGCCCGTGAAGCTCCTGGTTCACCCAAGGTGTTTTAACTGTAGTGGGGAGGCCAGGCCATGCCTTTGATAGGATTGACCCAATAACTTGAAAGGCATTCATTCATGGTCTATTCTACCTTTCTCCAAGTTTCTTAAATTGCAGAATTGGATTCTTTTGAGGGAATTTCCCTATTCTGCCCTTAGGCTAGTACTATCAAAATAAGATTTAAAGTCTTAAAATCAGGGCTTGCCAATTTGATCTTTTTTGGGGGGGGGGGGGACTTTTTTTTGCTCCAGAATAGGCCCAACTTGTTTATTTTTTGGTTGGCCCATTCTCCAGTGTTCCCC
>Ga0116227_10002358_pt1 | contig 43086 bp, 29 predicted proteins | sample S1TSphgellanicum_FD_89693 | JGI IMG/M metagenome (GOLD analysis project Ga0116227, IMG submission 89693) | Host-associated microbial communities from peat moss isolated from Minnesota, USA - S1T2_Fb - Sphagnum magellanicum MG | ecosystem: Host-associated > Plants > Peat moss > Unclassified... | reverse complement strand
GATTTTTTTTGTTAATATAATAATACTACCTATGTTAAGCTACTTTCAATTATTATATGACTATTTTTCATTAATTAAAATTATTTCACCCTACATTATTTACGGCTATTTATGGTTATTCTCAATTACTTTTGGTTATTCTAAGTTATTTTTGGCTATTTTAACTTATTTCACCTTAGGCTATTTTCAGCTATTATAAGTTTTTTAGGTTATTTTATGTTATTTTTGGCTATTGTAAGTTTTTTGGGCAATTTTAATTTTTTTTGGCTATTGTAAATTATTTCAATTTAGATTACTTGTAGTTATTATAAATTACTTTTGGCTATTTTAACTTATTTCACCTTAAGCTATTTTCAGTTATTGTAGGTTCTTTTGGCTATTCTATGTTATTTTTGGCTATTGTAGATTATTTCAATTTAGACTACTTATAGTTATTATAAATTACTTTTGGTTATTTTAACTTATTTCACCTTAGGCTATTTTTAACTATTGTAAGTTTTTTTTTTTATTCTATGTTAATTTTGGCTATTGTAAATTATTTCAATTTAGACTACTTGTAGCTATTATAAATTATTTTTGGCTATTGAAATTTATTTCACCTTAAATTATTTTTGTTTATTATAAATTATTTCACCTTAGATTATTTTTGGCAATTTTAAGCAATTATAATATATGGCTATTGGTTGTTCTTTTATTAGTGTTATTGGCGGTTATTAATGGTTATTGGTACCTATTTTATTTGTGGCTATTAATGTTTTTAGTGGTTATTTTATTAATAATTATTAGTGGTTATTCTATTAATGGCCATTAATATTTATTCTATTAGTGGCTATTCGTGGTTATTCTATTAATGGATATTGGTGCTTATTCTATTAATGGCCATTAATATTTATTCTATTAGTGGATTATTCTGTTAATGGCTACTAGTGGCTATTCTATTAATGGTTATCGATGGCTATTCTATTAATGACTACTAGTGGCTATTCTATTAATGGTTATTCGTGATTAATTTATTAATGGCTATTGGTGGATATTTTATTAATGGCTATTCGTGATTAATATAATAATGACTATTGGTGGTTATTATATTAATGGCTATTGGTGGCTATTTTATTAATGGCTATTGGTGGTTATTATATTAATGGTTATTGGTGGTTATTATATTAATGACTATTCTATTAATGGTTATTTATTGTTATTTTATTAATGGTTATTTAGAGTTATTTTATTAATGGTTATTTATTTTTATTTTATTAATCGTTATTGATTGTTATTTTATTAATGGCTATTGGTGGCTAGTATGTTAATGGCTATTAGTGATTATTCCGTTGTAAGCCATTGGTGGTTATTTTATTAGTGGTTATTGATGGTTATTTTATTAATGGTTATTAATGGTTATTGTATTATAAGTTATTGTTGGTTGTTATATGTTATATTACAACTATTGGTGATTATTGTATTATAAATTATTGTTTGATATTCTATGTTATAATATCATAGGTTATTGGTAATTATTATATTGTAAGGTATTTGAAATTATTTTTCATAGGTTATTATTTTCTATTCTAAGTAATTTTTACCTTAAGTCATTATATTTTGTTTTAGATTATTTTTAAGTTATTATGCTTAGGATAAAATAACTTATAATAACAAAAAATAAAATGACCTTGAATAATTTAAAGTATAATTTGAAATAACATATAATAATTTAGGGTACAATAATTTATAATAGCTTATAATAACATTAACTATAAGTTAGAATAACTAAAGTAACTTAAAATAATATAGGGTATATCATAAACTATCATAGATAATATTTTTAAAAACATAGAAATAAACCTATTTGCTATAATAAATTGTAATAGTGAATTATGTTAACTAATACTGAAACATGATGTCTACACAATGATATTATAGTGAAATAATTTTCATTAGGTGAAATCAGTAAAATGCAATGAAGTTATTTCATTTTTAAGGTCCCATAGTGATTTAAGCTAGTAAATTACACCTCACTTTGGTAGTAGTGATGTCACATCTAGTTACATCATAGTCATATCTAATTGCACAAATTTGAGGTGGTTACAAAATTTAAAATATCTTATAATGAAGCTACTTAGGTTGACTTGGCCAAAAACCCTAAAGTTCGGCATTAAGCAAGCCTATCTAGGTTAACCTATTAGTAGGGTAACCTATTTTAGGTATATTAAAACATATTAAATGTAGTAAATTTTTTATGTTTAAGTAAGTAACTTATGAGGTAGCTTATATTATGAAATACATTTTTACTAAATAGCCTATATACATAGATTAATTTAATAGGTATGTTAACCTAAGCTAGTGTGTTAAATAATTAAAAAGTTGAATTATGTGTCACCTTTTCAAAATGATTATTAATTTACTTTAGTCATAATTACAAGTTAATAATAAATTGTTTAATACACATACCCATGCATGTGAATTTGTGACATCTTGTTACTAGATGGTATGCCATGATCATCCATGGAAGATTAAATTGTTATTAATTGCAAAGGACAACAATATTTTTAACTAGCTTATAAATGAGATTAATTCATCAAATCATGACATTAATCATGATGTTAATAAATATGACCACATCATCTTGTTGCAATACAACATGCCATGCCATCATCATGGGAGATTGAGTTGTTATTAATCACAAAGGTGGATGGTTCTTGCAACTGACTAACTAATGAACAAAAATTGAAATAATATGATAATTTACCAAAAAACCAACAAGTTGTCATATTGACTACAATTGCAAAACCATGATGCCATTTGGCATGTCTATGTCTTTTGTCATTACTTAGTGATTATTATGACTAAATAGTTATAAATGTAGTTGATAAAAATAATAGTCATTTTTGTGTTTGGTTCAAATGATAAGATTTGTTGTAATGAGGGTAAAGTTTTTGGACTTGGATCTTGATGCAAAAAGCTACATTGAAGGATTGAACATCATCTTTAACATAATGACCGACCAATAAATGTCTCATTTTATCCAAAGTAATGTATGAATCATCATGTTGACTAATAGTCAAGTATTTTATTACATCAATTCACAACATCAAAACTTGTTTTTTACAATTGGTCCTATTCAATTATAATCATTTTTTTAGTTGTTTTTTGAGCCGCTTATGCCATCTTCTAATCATTTCTCCCATTGTAAGCGAATAGGACGAATCATAAAAGACATGTTTTGGCATTGTAAATTGCACATGGAATGCTACAACATCATGTTGTGAGATTAAAAGTCATTTTAATTGCAAAAGTTAGGGTATTTTTAATTAATTAATTTTAATTTATTTAAAACATATGATTAAAATTTCAAGAATAATAATATATCTATCCAAAAAAACCCACTAGTCATCATACTAACTATAGTTGCAAAACCATTACATTATATGACAATTCAATGGCCTTTGCAACTACATGGTGGTTCTTGTGATGAAGTAATTACAGTTGTAGTAAAAAATGACACCATTCATTTTTTGGCCAATCAAAAAACCCATAATGTGTTGTGATAAACGGTTTTTATGAAGATGTCAAAAACATGTATGGTGAATCATTTTATTTTTCCTTGTAGTCGAAAATCCACTTGGTGGCCCAATGGTGGAATTTTTATGGCGGAGGTGAAAACTCCACATGGTGACATTAGATGGAATTTTATTTTGGTAGAGGCAAAAACGCCACTTAATGGCCACCATGTTGATTTCGTGTGCCAAAAGCATAAATTCCACCTAATGGCCACCATATGGATTTTATGTGTCAAAGTTCAAAATTCCACTTAATGGCCACCATGTAGATTTATGTGCCAAAGGCCAAAATTTCGCCAAGTGGCCATCACATGGATTTTTTTTGTTGCAAAAGCAAAACTTCGATATCTATTACATAGGTTTTATGGTTTATGTGTATGTGTTAGGGTTTAGGGTTTATAATTCCTCACCTAGGTGTTATTGCCATTGTGGGAACAAATGGATGATATGACATTGTGAGATCCTATCTTTGTGGTGGAAAACAAAATTTATTGTAATTTGTGTCTTGTTGAGGGGGAAATTTACTATGGTTCTTTCACAAAATTAGAATTAACAAGCATGAAAAATTTGGAATCTCGTAATATAAAAATTTGGAATGTTGAAGATAAATGAAATATGAATTAGTGGAATTCATCTAATTTAGCTACATAAAAAAGAGCATAAGATCAAAAATTGGAAGAAGTAATTACTTGTAATAAATTTTTGCATGATTTGGCCACGAACCATATGGCTATTAAAATATCCAACAACAAGTTTAACATGGTGAATTTTGTACATACAGAAAGGGTTTTCATTGTAAGGTCCACTATTGGGTTCATTAACCACTAAATTTTCCAAGTGCATTGAAGTTTTAAACCTTGGAGGAAGATGTGAAAGATGTGAATTCTTACATTTTTTTCAAACTCAAGGAGAATCATAATTACCTTGTGAAAATTTTTATAAGGTCGGAACATGTGACAATCCCCATGTTGATGAAATCATAATATCATTAAAAATTTGCTAGCCATCACATGAAATATATTGAAAAGATATATGAAATCATGAAAATTGAAATATCAACAAATTTAATAGCAATGAACATGGGTCTGATGGAAAAGCGAATAAAAAATCAACATGGATTATGTAAAACCAATGGTACATATAAAGAAAATTTTCACCCCCTTCCTTGCAATCACATAACCATCAAGTTTTAGCATTGTAGACCATAATGTTTTGAAAAAAATCGATTATTGCCTTTAGATTTAAACTCTTTGTCCATTAGCTAAATTCATCATCCATGATTGGCCTTATTCAATGGATTTTGGAATATGAAAAAAGAAAAACTAAAAAGATGGTTTAACAAGCTGAAATTAGGGTTTGTGACAAGTTAATAGTTTGAATGCACACCTTGTTGTTGCATTTGACAAAAAATATATAATGCATTTCGCCCTTCCACATGTACACATCTCACAAAAAGGTTTTGGGCCTTTGTGCAAAAACTCCAAAAACTTACATCATAAGCTTGATTAATGAAAAACAAACCCAATCAACCACAATGAGCTTAAGAGGAAACAAAATTACCTTAGCATGGAAGTCTTCCTCCTCTTCTTTTTCTCCCAATGGTGTTTTATCGTTTTCAAAATTAATGCCCTTTTAAAAAACCAAAATAGCCTAAACGACCTATGCCCTTTATCCCATTACAAAAAAATTCACAAGAAATATCTCCCAAGTTCTTTCTTGTGCTCACACCTCTCTCACTCTATTCAACAACAATGTAATTGGATTCTTCACTTTATAAAAAATGGTTTGCTTTCACCCTAACCCAACATTGGGTAATAGGGATTTTTCTTTTCAAGGTTTTGCATTTGCATTAAGTTTAGCATCCCAAGACAAAATGTAGCATTTAAAACTATTGTTTTCACATCAAATACTAACATCTCAAAACAAATATAACATTTAATGGACACTAATGTTCAATATGTAATAAGACCTATCCAAGTGCACAAGCAATGTGCTAAAACCATGTCTAACTTATCCACTTATTACCATGACGTAAAGTTAATTTCCACATTGACAATTTATGAATAAATTTTCTCCAAAACGAGCAATTTTTTTTAAATCAATAAAATTTTGATATTAATATCTTCCACAATTTACTATGGTATTGTCATATTATATTATAAATAATGAAATCATTTGGAGTGTACCCAACCATAATAATTGCCATGATTTTCAACATTCACAAATATTCGTTTCACTATCTTGAGGATCATTTAATGATGATACTAACCAAAGGGTTGCACACATTCAATAAGTATGGTGTGTTTTGTAGAAGGGGAAGGCAAAAAATGGTGCCAATCATGTCTAAAAATAGAATATGCATGTAGCCAATGACATAACATAACATAGACCTAAAAGTTCATCCTTTTCTTCCTTGGCAAGGAGGATGGAATTTTTTAATTCTTATGTTCCCAATGGTGTTCCCTGGGTTCCCCAATATGTTCCCAAGCTCCCAATGTGTTCCTGAAGGTTGTTCCCAATATATAGCACCTCATTTTATCCCATATCCTTTGTCCAATCTTCTCCCATTTTCACCTATTTAAATGAACCAAAGGGGAGGCACTCCATATTGAAATATAAATCGTTATTTTGGGAGCCTCCCAAGTTTCTATTTTTTTTTATTTTTTTAATTTTTTTTTGTGATAGACCAATCAAAATGACATTATAATTATACTTTTCCCCAATGTTAAATCATACATATAGTTAATAATGTAAAAAATTCTTGGCTAGGGTCCAAAGTTTATTATGGACTTAAAATGTTAAAACCTTAACCCTATTCCCTAGCATGAAATTTTGGAATTACATTTAGTTATGATACCTTAAGTTGTCATGCAAATTTGGAATTGTTGGAAATTAATAATCCCAATTTATGATTGCACACTTTAAACCACATTGTGTGCATCTAAATTTGGTCTCAAAAATGAAATAATATTATAATATACTATACATATGAAAAATTTAATAAAAATATAAGTCACCGCTGTAAATTATCAAATTCAAACAATAATTCAAATTGTTAAAAATACATTTAGATAAAATAATCCATCATCTCCATTATAGTGGTTCAAAATCAATATTGACATATACATGAACATGTTCAAACACAAACAAATATAATAGAGCCCATAAAACTTGATTTGATAATAATGCATAAATTTTGTACAAGATTTATTCAAAAAATATTCAAATATATATTCAACATATTAAAATTTTTAAGTATTTTTTCCAAAAAAATTCTTGTAATATGTTTTAAAGAACAAAAATTATGCCAATTTTTAAATAAGAAAAATAAATTCCTTTCAAAACAACTAACAAACAAAATTCAATTTGAAATATGAATATACAACACATTGTCAATTAAATATTAATACATCAAGTTTGGGCAATCAATTTTTTCCTCTTACACAATATATATATTCAAGTTGAATATTTCAAGCATAATATTATTCCTTATTGATATACGTTGCACAATATGATGCATTATGAGTTTTGTTTGGTAAGGTCAAAGGTTTTGAGTATAGAGGTGTGATGGAATTGGCCCAAATTTTCATCGTCACCTTAGACCTCATGAAGCAAGGCAATTGCAAAGTTTCATGCATTTTACGTGTTGTTTATTATGGCTTAAAGTTTATGAATTTATGTCAAGATTTAGGGTTTGGGGTGTAAACACTACTACAAAATTGACCAAGGAAATCAGTTAAAAAAACCCATTTTAAACATCCACCAAAAAGGTCATCCATTCATTTGGGACATGTCGTTTTGTACACATCCAACATGACCATGATGGTTTATTTGATTAGGCCTAGAATGATGTTTTTGACTAGTGACTTCATCTAGCTGACAAGTTGACCTACAATCAATTTTTCCATGTTTGGGGTCAAATTTTCTTGCCACGTGTCTTCAAATTATTGGATTTTTATTGGTCAATTACATCATGTGGCCAAATCAATTGGCAACCCACGTGAAAGTCAAAACATACCTTCCATGCAACATGACCTTGTTTATCCATGTGTCATTGTGCGATTGGGTTTTGATTAGTCAAATTGGGCATTTTGTTGATTTGACTGTTAATCAAAGTAGCCATCATATGTTGTGCATTTTGTGACATGTGGCAACATTGTATTGGCTTGTGTGTGTCATTTCATTGGTCAATAATATAGGTCAATGTGTCACCTACTTTATTTGATTAGTAGTCAATTGGACATCCATGCAAAGTGCCAAATGGCTTATGTGATTGAATATAATGGTAGTTAACACCATATTGTTACTAGATATTTTGACTATTATTGGTGTAAAGTTTAGGACCTTTTGATCTAAATTTAGATACCCATCTAACTGGTCGATTGTTTCAATAGCTCATTTCAACCTTGCATTCACTACTAGGAAACATGGTCTAGCACCACTATGCACTTCCACTCAAATCCAATTTGAATGAAATGGGATTTGCCTTGTTCCACTAATCATGGACTATAGTGAAAGTGACATGACAATGTCACCTTTTTTATTATGTAAGTGGTGGGGCTCGTGCCATTCCACCATACATAGATTGTAATGGAAGGTAACTATGACAATGCTACCTTCTTGACTACTTAAGTGGAATGGGGTTTGTGTTAGTATACAATACATCAATTATGGTGAAAGGCAACATGATCGTGTCATCTTCTAGATTACATAATGAAGTGGAATGTGATTCATGTCATTCCACAATATAGGCTTATAATGAAAGGCAATTATGATATTGCCCATTTCTTGGATGCTCGAGTGGAAGGTGAGTGGGCATGTTCACCATTGATTATGCACAAGAATAAAATTTAAGTATTTAATTTGCTTATATGTATGTCACATGCAACTATAAATACATGTTAGATTTTAATAGAACTAAATTGAAACCCAAGAAATCTCAAGTGCATGGGATGGACATATGGGCAAGGTGTCATACAAAATGTGCATTATGTGGAATTTCCCTTAGTTCCTTAAGACCATGTGTAATTTACTTGCGAACGTATTTGTACCATAGAGATTCAAGTGATGCATTTGAAGACATTGATCTAGTCATGAGAAATCTAATATGTATATATGGATTCAAGCATCATAAGATGATTGAAACCACCATAAACACAATTATATTGGTGAAAACATATATGTATGTTATTGTTAAATGGGATGGCCATATAACATCAGTGTTACCCCATCATTGGAATGAACATTGGATTCACCATTACAATAATGTTGGAAAAAATGGCAATGTGTTTTGAACTACTATCACAAAGTTATGCCTTGAGAAGGGGTTATTGTACTTTATGAATAAAACTCCAACAAGTTAACTATGTCTTGCAACAACAAATAAAAGCTAGAAAAACGACATGCAAGGCAATAATATGTCCAATAGGGTGTGAACAACAACCTTTTTTCATTCAAGCCCAAACAAAACCCTTATTTAAAACCAAATTCAAATACAATTGTAGCTTTCGCTATTGGAATCATTTAGCTTCTACTATTGGAACTACCTTGTTGTAGCCATGTGGCTATACTTCAAATCTTTTCTCCTTCTTTCACAAACATCCATGCATACACAAACACAAACGTTTCTTTTTCCTCAAACTCCTATTTCCAACTCTAGAATCCTATTCCTTCAAGTAACCATGCACCACCAAGGTAAATGGTGGTTAACACACCATTTCGATCCTATTTCTTCTCCACTTTTCCCTTCAACTACCACTACTATAATAGTTATATCCTAGATTAAGGTAGTCAGGTTGCAAACTCAACCTAAATCCCATTTTTCTTGGTTAAATTCAAATGTACTTAACTCCCACATTATAGAACATTCTAACCTACCACTTGATGGATGAATCAAATCAACCACCACCTAGATCAATGGATAGAATGACTTTTCAAACCTTTAAATTTAAATCTACTTCTAGTAATTTTGCACTATTCAATTATTCAACCTTGGTCACTAAGACCTAGGTCTATTCATTAGGTCCTCTTTCAATCATCTTCTATTACTAGAACATAGGTCTATATCACTATGGCATGTGTCATTCAACCTCTATCACTAGGACCTAGGTCTATATCATTAGGTCCTCGTTCACTCATCCTTTTATCACTAGGACATAGGTCTATATCACTATGACATGTGTCACTCAACCTATGTCACTAACATGTAATGCATCATTGGTGCCTATGCCACATGGGTTTCCTACTACATTTGGGGTTATTGTAATATGTCATCATGGCCTATGTTAATAAGGTCCACTTCACTCCACCTATGTCATTCAAGTTTATATTTACTCTTGGATTTGATTAGTGTTATATGTCACTAGGGCGTATGCCAATAAAACCTCACATGTGTCACTTAACATATGTCACTCATGTTTATGTCAATAAGGCTTGTGTCAATCAAGCATGTTTAATTAAGTTTATTTGATATTTATGTCACTTGAACCAAATTTATTTCACTAAAGTTTGAGGTTTGTGCATCATGTGGGCTTGTATCATTAAGGTCAAATCACTTACATGTAGTCTTAATGCCATAGATTCTACTTGTCATATATGATAACCTTATATTTTGAAATTTGCTAAAAACATGTTCAAACATGCACATGGACCTTTCAAATCAAATGGTGCCTTTGATATTCACACTTGCACATTTCACCTTTTCTTCCACCTCATGTGTTGCTCCTTTGAACCCCTATCAATCACAACATGTAATGATGTTTTAAAACTTCTCACAACAAGACACTAGATATTGAATCTCGGGATGAAATTCCAAGTCTTCTGAACTCAAAACTTTATAGTGTTATGTGTACATGTGAATGTGCACAGTAGTAGAAATCAAGCAAAATGTATCCACTCTATTTTTATCTACATGCGGCTTATAATTGTTTGCGATTAAATTTGGGAATATTTACAAATATAAGATCAAATTTCAACTATTTTGGTCATTCTTACAACCACAATGCAACTATTGGAAACTTCATTCTATTAGTTGAATAGTTTTTAAGTTTATTTTCATCCATTATTAAATTGACATGTCCCATTAATCGCATACTAAAAGTATTTTATTGCGACATAGGGGTGTATTTTTATGTGTGTCTTAAAATTATATTTATGATATGCTATATATGCTATATATATATATTTCTGTATATTAATTATGCATATGTATGTATATTGTCCATAAAATGATTTTTAAAATAAAATTTTCAACTATGAAATTTATTACTCAAATATGAAAATTGATATTTTAGTTCTGAAATTATATTTGAATATTTTTAAAAATGATATTTCAATGTTTAAAAAAATAATGTGAATTTGAAAAAATTTAATATGCATTCCCAAAATTTTAATTTAAAATAAAAATCCTTATTCCAATTTTGAAACATTTTATTTGAATCTAAAAATCAATATTTGACATTTGAAAATAGTTATTAAACTGAGAATTGATATTTCAATACTGAAATTTTTTATTTCAATTCTGAAAATTATACATTGAGTTAAAAAAAATTATTAAAATTCCCAAAAAAAAAAAAAAGAATTTGAAATTTGAAATATGAAATCTTAAAATGTTTATTTTTTGTATTCAAAAATATATGTTTGAGTCTAAAATTATAATTTCAAGTATGAAAATTATATTTCAACATTAAAATTGATGTTTCAATTCTGAAAACTGCTATTGGAATTTATTTTTCAATTATTAAATTTAAAAAACTGAATCTGAAAATTGATATTTAAAAATTGTTATTGGAATTCATTTTTTAATTATTTCAATTTGAGAACTATTTGAATCTAGAAATAATATTTTAATTCTCTATTTTTCAATTAATTTTTTTAATTTAAAAAAACCTGAAAAATTATGTTTCCATTCTGAAAACTACTATTTCAATTCTTTAAGAAAATAATTTGAATTTGAAACTTGATATTTAAATCTGAAAATTGCTATTTTAATTCCTTAAAAATTTATTTGAATTTGAATATTTAAATTTAAATTAAAAAATCTTATTTGATGTAAAAATTGATATTTGAATTCTAAATTATTATTTTCAATTATAGAAATTAATATTTCAATTTTTAATTTTATAAATATAAATTTTAAAAAACTTATTTGGTTTTAAAGTTGAAATTGCAATTCCAAATTATTATCTTGGATTTTCAAAATTAATATTTCAATTCAGAAAATTATTAATTGAGTATAAAAATGGACATTTCAATTTTGAATATCACTATTTGAATATGAAAATTGACATTTCAATTCTATAATTTTTATTTAAATTCAAAAGGCTTATTTGATCTAAAAATTGATATTTAAATTCTCAATTTTGGAATTGGAAATGGATATTCAATTCAGAAAATTATTGAATAATTTGTAAGGTTTTTTTTATTAGTGTTATCCATAATTAATCATTTTTATAAATAATTATAAATGATTATATTTATTAATTATACGTTACAATAAATAATTATTGTTACAACATAGATTTTTATATTATATAATTTATATTTGTACATGAATTACTATAATTAATGTTACATTACTATAAAATCATTGTAATTACTTTAGATAAGAATTAATCAAAGTATATGCATATTTATTTTTTAATTGAACATAATTATAAAAATTAATGATATATATATTTTAAAATTTAATAATTAATAACCACCAATAAAAAAAACTGGACAAAACTTTTTTTACAATAATAAATTTAATTATATAATAATGAATGTAACTAGTTATATATATATATAATTATGTAGGAATTTGTTTTGATAATTTTTTAATTTTCATTATTTATAATTTGAATTTTAAAAAAATATTTAGTTTTCTAATTATAGTAATTTAATTATTTTTACATTAATTATATTATCTATAATTCGACCAGATTTTTGAAAAAAAATTAGTTATTTATTTATCTATGAATTATGTATTGATAAGTTGTGAATACTTAGATATTTAGTTAGTTAGATATTAAGAAGTTATTATTTATTTGAATAGTTAATATTTGTAGTGTATAATTTATATTTTAAGTACATGTTAAATTTAATCATTATTAATTAATTGATTATCTAATTATCTTATGAATGATGTATTGGAATTGTGTATAAATCTAAACACTAAGAACAAAAGGCATGAGGAAAATTTTGGAATTACAATTTAGTTTGTGAGGAAGTTGCAATTTCAAAACTTATCCCATATTGTTTGTTTTCCATTCCTATTTTGAACACTATATATGTCGCAACCCTAGTTTGAGAGAGTGTGAAAATGAAACTCACACTCTCGAAATGGGGACTTGGGAGTCCTCCAAGACTCCCAAAACTTTAGAGTTCAATTGCAAGGGTCAAAACACCTCGCATTGAGGTGTTCCTTATATCATCGAAAAGCTATCAAAGTTTAGATGTCGAAAATGGGTTCGCATGGGCCATTTGGACATCTTTAGCACACATTATGGCAAAAAGAAGGGCCGAGAATCAAATTGGCAATTTGACTCTCGACGTCAGGAATCGACTCGACCCTAGTGCGTGAAGGTGAAGTGCAACACACCATTGGAATGTTCTCGAGGAGAGCTACAAGTTTGCTGTAGACCTCATCCCAATCAGAGGTTTGACCAAAGAGTTATGATCTCGTAAAGTTTTGGGAGTCCAAACCAGGACAATTTCGGGACTCTTCCTTGGGAATCCCGGGACAAAAAGCCATTTGAATGTAGGTGCTACAGAGAAATGTAGAGAATACTATATGGGGGAAGGTGGTGGTTTCCCCCGAGTCCAGGCCGTGGTGAGTTTTGTGAGTCCAGAGTTTGTGGTTTGTCCTAACATTAAAGGTGTTCCAGAAAGTGAACTAACCAACTTGTTGGTTGGTTTGATGCAGGTTCGAGTAAATTACTAAATCTTTTCACTCTTCCTAATCCCATCCCAGAGCTTCAACATGCCCCTCTACCCTTTCTAGTGCTGAAAGCTGGGAGCATGCCTCGAATTCTTCACAATTTCGCTGTTTAAGTAACTTAGGCCTATCTTGGGTCTAATTAAGAACTTGGGAGTGTGTCAATATAAACAAAAAGTGTGGTCATCTTATTTCACATAAAAAAATTTATGCACATGGGATGAGCCAATCAAAAGGTTTAACCCAAAATTAAAAAACAAATTATGCATAATTTTAAACTACTTACCTCCCCAACCTACTTATTCACCTAGTTAGGAAGGTATCTAGTTTGACCTACCCACCTAAATTGACTTATGTACCTACCTATTTAAGTATTTATTAATACGAATAGGTATTTAACCCAGGAAGGTAAAACCTACCTACCGACCTTTTTATGTAAGTAGATAAATAGGTATGTAATTTAGGTTTGTAGGCACTTATTGTGTACCTACCTAAATACCTACCAACATAATATTAATATTTTTATTAAATTCATTTTTAAATGCCACGTGCCATATTTACATTGGGTCATGTGTCATAATATAATATCATCCAAACATTTGAATTGAACGTACTAGATTATTTCAAAATAATAATAATAATAATTTTAATAATTAAATATTGGGACATGTGGCAACACATCATTTGTCCTCAATTGTGATCAAAATAATTACGTCTTAATCACATGTGACAATGCATATACAATGGAGTCAAATAATGAACTTGTATTTGTTGATTTTTTCTTTCATCCAATAACCCTTGTCATTTGTGATTAATATTGCATGCAATTTGTCCAAAACAACTAATGAGATTTTAGTTACAAATGTCGTTTGTGACTAAAATTTAATCATAGAGACTAATAAAAAATACTTGTTTTTCTTCTAGTGGCACAATTTGTAATAAATTAACAATTGCCAATAATTCAAAACAACCTAATAACAACATAGGTTGTTTTAACCTATTTGTAGATTCTATTCATAATGTTGCACCTCAAGAGGAAGTGGCAAATATGTGGCATATCAAGGAATCAAATGCAAATGTTGGTATATGGTCATTTACATGGTATGCAACTTCAAAAAATTGGGATGAATTTCAGTATAACATTATACCATGCACCAATTTAGTGCATGTGTTGCTAAAGCATCCAAAAATGAACTTAAATTGAGTGTTTAGTAGTCAAACCACCTCTTCTTTGCCCTAAACAACCAAATCAGCAAAGGTGGCCATTGTTGCATTTGTCAATGGAATGTTATTACTTTATTTTGTAAACTACAGCATTGGATATTGATGTTGCTATTGATTTTTTTTTTCAAAACCTATTGTTTGATTGTATATAAAATGTTGCACCTCAAGAGGAAGTGGCACATTTGTGGCACAAAAAAGAATAAAAGGCAAAATGTTGCCAACCATTTACAGGGTATGAAATCTCAAAAAATTAGGATTTGAACTTTAGTGTGTCCCCACCCTACTACTGAAAGTGATCCCAATCATTAACCATTCCATTCAAATTTTGAGTGGAATGCACCTATCCCACTATAATGGTTTGGTAGTGGTTTTGGATGTTTTTAGTGATTAAGGTCCTATGACAAGGGACATGTCATTGCACAACCACCATGCATGCCCAAATCACTAACTACAAGGAATCATTCTCTAGAGTTTAAACGAGTGGAATGGTCAATTCCATTCCCCCTTTATTGATATTTTTGTTTAATGTTTGGCATGTTATTACTTTCACATTTTAATTTCATAGATTGATTTACACTGTCATTTATCATGGTAGGGTGCAACAAGGGCCATGTTCAATATTGAGTGGTGGGATTAATGATAATTGTATCCTAGATATGACATTATTAGTGACTTTGGAGGTCACCTTTATAGAACTATTCCATGCACCAACTTAGTGTAATATGTGTTGCAAGGTGTTGTCAAGGATTGAAGCACATTACGGTGACTCCCTTTGGGACACTTTTGGGTTTAGTATTATAATAAGTATAATATGATTATTCCAAACAAATGGTACATTTAATTTTGGGTATGAATTTTGGTTTTTGGGCCCTATAATAATTATTTTTACAAAATTAATGTTATGTAATTTTTTTTAAATAATAATTTTCATTATCTATATTGAAGGATCCGTGAATATATTTATAATATACATTGGTATAATAAGGCCATAATCTCATTTTGACTACACTAACTTTAAGGTTCCATTAATCATATAAAAAATCAATTTTAATGAAATTAAAAATGGCCCATCTAACTATGCTTGTCATCTTCTATGTGGATGTGATTACTTGTCAGATTTTCAATTTACCACACATTTATCGCATCCTTACTAAAAAAATTCATTAATCTTGTTGTTTTGGTGTAAGTGACATACAAGTGATCCTAGATGCACATATGGAAAAGTACCCCATATATATGTGGGATGCAAATATTCACTACCTCTAGAGTCCGAATGCCAATTGAAAAAGTTTAAGTATGTGTGTTGTTCATGGAAAGGTACAAGATTTTGTAGCTTTAAAATGAATGCCTGCATTAACATGTTTCATGGAATTGCAATTGTAGATGATACAACCAAATTGTTCAATGGGAATTATTAGCATATTACAAATTGTGCACACTCACATGTACACATAACACTATAAGGTTATGAATTCATAAGACTTAGAATTTCATCCTAAGATTCAATATCTAGTGTCTTGTTGTGAGAAGTTCTAAAATGTCACTACATGTTGTGATTGATAGGGGTTCAAAGAGGCAACACACGAGGTGGAGAAAGAGGTGAAATGCGCAAGTGTGAATATTAGATGTACCATCTGATTTGAAAGGTTCGTGTCCATGCTTGAACATGTTTTTAGGAAATTTCAAAATACAGGGCTATCGTATATGACAAGCAGAGTTTATGGCATTAAAACTAGGTGTAAGTGATTTGACCTTAATGATAAAAGCCCAAATTATGCATAAACCTCAAACCCTAGTGAAATAAACTTGGTTTAAATGACATAAACCTCAAATAAACTTAGTGAAATGTGTCTGATTAACATAAGCCCTAATGACATAAACATGAGTGACATATGTTAAGTGATAGATGTGAGGTTTTATTAGCATACACCCTAGTGAGATATAATATTGGTCAAACCCAAGTGAAAATGTAAACTTGAATGACATAGGTGGAGTGAGATGGGCCTTATTGGCATGGGCACCAGTGATGTATTACACCTTAGTGACATAGGTTGAATGACACATGTCCTAGTGATAGAGAATGAGTGAAAGAAGACCTAATGATATAGACCTAGGTCCTAGTGATAGAGGTTGAATGACACATGCCATTGTGATATAGACCTATGTTTTAGTGATAGAGGATGATTAAAAGAGGACCTAAAAAATAGACCTAGGTTTTAGTGACAAAGGTTGAATATTACACCTTAGTGACATAGGCATTAGTGATCTATTACATTTTAGTGACATGGGCTGTAATGATGTAGACCTAGGTCTTAGTGATAGAAGATGAATGACATAAGACCTAAGTCTTAGTGATAGAGGTTGAATGATACATTGTTAAAGGCATAATTATTGGACCCTTGGTTGGTTTTTACTATTTATCGTAATCCAATAGTGCAAAATTACTAGAAATATATCTAAATTTAAATATTTGAAAAGCCATTCTATCCATTGATATAAATTGTGGTTGATTTGAATCATCCATCAATTAAGTGGTAGGCTAGAATGTTCTATAATGTGGGAGTTAGGTACAATTTGAGTTTAGCCAAAAAGAATGGGATTTAGGTTGAGTTTGCAACCTGACTATCTTAATCTAGTAGATACTACTATAGTAGTGGTAGTTGAAGGGAAAAGTGGAGAAGAAATAGGATTGAAACAGTGTGTTAGCCACCATTTACCTTGGTGGTGCATGGTTACTTGAAGGAATAGGATTCTAAAGTTGGAAATACGAACTTGGGGAAAAATAAATGTTTGTGTTTGTGTATGTGTGGATGTTTGTGAAAGAAGGAGAAAATATTTGAAATAGAGCCACATGGCTACAACAAGGTAGTTCTAATAGTAAAAGCTAAGTGATTCTAGTAGCAAAGGTTACAATTGTACTTGGATTTGGTTTTAATTAAAAGGTTTTGTTTGGGCCTAAATGAGAAAAGGTTGTTCACACCCTATTGGACATACTATTGCCTTGCATGTCATTTTTCTAGCTTTTATTTGTTGTTGCAGGACATAGTTAACTTGCTAAAGTTTTATTCATAAAATATAATAGCCCCTTCTCAAGGCATAACTTTGTGATAGTGGTTCAGAACACATTGCCATTTCTTCTAGTAATAATGTAATGGTGAATCCAATGTCCACTCCAATGATGGGGTAGCATTGATGTTATATGGCCATCCCATTTAACAATATTATACATATATGTTTTCACTAATATAATTGTGTTTATGGTGGTTTCAATCATCTTATGATGCTTGAATCCATATACACATGTTAGATTTCTCATGACTAGATCAATGTCTTCAAATGTATCACTTGAATATCCGTGGTATAAATACATTTGCAAGTAAATTACACATGGTTTTAGGGCACTATGGGAAATTCCACATAATGCACATTTTGTATGACACCTTGCCCATATGTCCATCCCATGCAGTTGAGATTTATTGGGTTTCAATTTAATTCCATTAGAATGTAGCATGTAATTATAGTTGCATGTTACATACATATAAGCAAATTAAATACTTAAATTTTATTTTTGTACATAATCAATGGTGAATATGTTCACTCACCTTCCACTCGAGCATCCAAGAAATGGGCAATATCATAATTGCCTTCCATTATAAGTCTGTATGGTGGAATGACATGAGTCATATTCCATTTGATTATGTAATCTAGAAGATGACATAATCATGTTGCCTTTCACTATAATTGATATATTGTATACTAATACAACCCCCACTCCACCTAAGTAGTCAAGAAGTTAGCATTGTCATAGTTGTTTTCCACTATAGTCTATGTATGGTGGAATGGCATGAACCCCACCCACTTACATAGTCAAGAAGGTGACATTGTCATGTCATTTTCACTACATCCATGAATAGTGGAATGGGGCAAGTCCCATTTCATTCAAATTGGATTTGAATGGAAGTGCGTAATGGTGTTGGACCATGTTTCTTAGTAGTGTTTGTCAATGGTGATATTCTCACCACAAATAATTGCCCTAATGTGTCCATTCTTTGTGAATTCCTAGGTGTGCAAAAACTCTTCCAATAGGTCTAGTCATGGAATTGTCTATTGAACAACAAATAGGCTACCCTAGCTTTCTTTGCCCACTATTGTTCTTTGGATCCCATTTAGATCCATTGAAGCATATTATGAATTTCTTTTATTTCAACAAGTGTTCACTTCCAAGGTATTTTGGCAAGTGAATTGCCCTCCTCCACCTATTCCTTTCCCTTGCGCCTCATCATGTATTTGGATCGAGCCTTGATGGGTATAGTAATAAGTATGTTAGGAGAATTAACTTTTATGTCAAAGAATCCTCCTTCAACTGGTGTTGATGAAGAATTCGTTGGTTGCTCAATTTCAACAGGTTGTTTAGTTTTTTCTTCTACTTCTATATTTTTCGTTTCCACTTGTTCTTCCTCCTTAATTACAAGCTAATAATAAATAATTTAGTACACATACACATGCATGTGAATTCAAGACTTCAAAAATTGCATGGCACACAAAAAATTATGGCATGCCATGACAAATATTGGTGCCATAAATTCAAAATACACAAAAACTTATGGTGTCACAAAAAATCATGGATTACTATGAAAATTTGTGACACCTTGTTACCAAATGGTATGCCATGTCATCATCACATGTATGACCGAATTGTTATTAATCACAAAGGAAAAAAATATTTTCAACTAGTTAATAAATGAAATTAATTCATCAAATCAATGTCATGAATCATGATATGAAGTGAATGCCACAAATCATGAAGTGTTGCAACTATTAGTAAACCTTGTTGCCATGTGGCATGCCACATCAACATCACACAACCATAAATTATTATTATTCACCAAAAGTCACTACCACAAAATGTGGGTGTAGTTCACTAGTCCTCATTCATTAGAGCAGTGAATTCATTATTTTTTCATTGGTCCCCGTTCATTACAACTAGTGAATTCACTCAAAATCCAATGAAATCACTTGGCGTACATGGACACCTTTTGTTATAGTGAGTTGCAAGACTTAATGGAATTTTGTTAGTACTTAATTTTGGATGATTAAAAATACATTTTTGAAATTTTAATATTTGTGTGAAAACCATCAAGTTGTGATATTAATTATAGTTGCAAACCATAATGCCATATGGCACCACAATGTCTTTTACAACTACGTAGTCATTAACATAAACATGTAATTACAATTGTAGTAAAAAAAGACAATAGTTCTTTTATTAACCAGTTGTAGAACCCAATATGTGTTGTTGTGATGTAGGTTTGAATAGTGCATGTAAATAACCTATGTTGCATGAAAAAACCCATTGCTATTGTAGCTGTAACAATGTGAGGTGGTAAACAAAGTAAATACCTTGATGACATGGTCAATCAAGTGCTTGAGTCATGATTTAACATGGTTGTGAAGAGGAGCAATCATGTTACAAATGGAACATCTCTAGATGTACAGTAGCCAAATTTGGGATTTGATCCATTGATAACTTATATTGCTCCCTTAACATAGAAGAGGTGATGTTTATTATACTTTGGTTGTAGTTGTAAGTTTGGGTTTTGAATATTTATGTGATACAAACCTAAATTACATATATATGCCATATTGGCATCTAGTCACAAATGTTTTTAAATTGTTTCCATAATGATGCCATGAAAAATTAGTTTAGGATTTATGCATGTTGAAATTGTCTTTGGTTTTGGTGCATTGATGCTACGAAGTGAGCATGTGAACATGAGTGTGAGCTTGTGAACACAAGCTTGTGAGTAAGAATGGATATTTTTGGAATATTTTGATGACAGGGACAAAATATTTTAAAAATATCCTTGTGCCACGTAGGAATGATGTGGAAAATATTTTTCCACATTTACATGGATGAAAGTCACAAAATGGAAAAAAAATTGGATGAAAATTGAACATCAATGAACTTTTTGGATGATAATTACAAATATATGAATTATTTGGATGAAAATTTTGATAGGTTGAAATGTATGGATGGAATTAATTCCAAAACAATTATCTAAATGAAAACCACATCTACATGGATGAAAGTTACAAAAAGGATGGAATATTTGGATGAATGTGGAACATGAATGAATTTTTGGATGATAATTGGAAGTAGACAAATTGTTTGGATGAAATTTCCGGTTGGTTGAATGTATGGATGAAAGTAATTCCAAAATAGCCATGATGAATGGAAATTACTGGACTCAAATAATTTTCATGTCTAATTTCATCTACAAAAAAATGTGTCAAAGGTGAAACTTGAAGGAGTTACATTACAATGTAAAAGGGTGAAACTATAACTTGTGTAAGTTAAATTATGTCACAAACTAAATCAAGGGTATGAAATCCACATAATGATCGAATGGGAAAATGTTTGAGAAATTAATGAATAATGCACTACACACATCAAGCTAAAGAATATTTTCAGCTTTGTAATAAAATAAATTCCAAAATAATAGAACCCATAACAATCCTATTTAGTAACTATCTAATGACATTGCAACCTAATTTACCTTCAAGACTTTGGCATGATGTAATAATCTATGAACCTCATTTTAATTCCAAGATGGATAGTGGATGAATGGTTTTCTAATCCTAGAATACATGCATATTGCAAAATGTAATACAAGTGTTTATATGGCACCCACGACCCTTGCTTGCCAAGGGATGAAGCCATCATGGAAGAAAAATCCATGCAATTGCAAGCCCAGTAATCATTAATTGTTACCTCATATTGCTTACGATTTTATGGTTGTCTTGAAAGGAGGGGGTAAATATGTCCATATCCCGGAGGAGGAGTGTTTGAAGGAGTTAATAGTGTGGCTTCAAGGGTTCATCCCACCTCCCATTTGTTTTCTTACATAATGGATAGTTTGAAAGTGTTGAGACAACAAATCTTCTTCCCATTCTTTGATTTTGGCCAAGCATCTACATCCAATGGCCTATAGATAGGGGTAGAAGTACCATCACCAAAGAGATTCCGAGAAGCATATGCGAAAGGTTGGTTCACATGTGCAAATATGTCATCCCCGACTAGATTAACGAGGGGACATCTTGGCTTCTCCGAGAATAAGAAACCAACCTCGTCCAATGCCACCACCTCAATTTGAATGAGATCTATCCCTGCTTACATAGGCCATAAAGAAGGCAAGGTTGACCTATCGAGTGCATATTTCTTGCTTGTCCCTCACGCATTATGCATAAGATCATCATGACAAAACCAAAATTTATGTAGCTCTATTGATACACCTTTGGTTGCAGACTAGTATCCAACATGACATGGAGTAGGAATACCACTACCAATTGAGTCAAAGCCTAATATTGAAAACCACAACCATGATAATTAGACAATCACAAAAACATAAAAGAGGATGGGTGCTGTGTTTTTTGGGCCTGAAAATGGTGGTGGTATTGTTCTGGCTACCACAAAACCACATGAAAGCCATGTTAATGTTGAAGGAGATATCTAAATTGTTGAATCGAGAGTAGTGCCATCACAAGTTCAATGTGGCATGCTTCTCAAACATGAGGTATTTTTTATTCATTATGCATTGGCTTTATGCACTTAGGTTTGTTATAAGTTTTGAAAAGATAATCAACTAGTAGGGTATGTCATTGTAGTATAAGGTCAATGGGTCTAATATCCTCCAAGTTACTGTAGGAAAAGAATTTGGTTTTGTTGGAATTAAAATCAATAGCCAGTGAAACATCTATGCGGGTAAGGAAATGTGCATTCCAAACCTTGTTTGCATGTGTTGAAAGATCTCCAATACTATTTAGTCTAACACACATCTACTTTTTGTTGGGTTGGCATGTAAGTAATAGGACCATGTGGTATGGTTAGTTATGGATGTATTCATGACATCTATGGAATAGCTAGCACATATAAGTCAAGTGGTTTAAATCTAATAGTATGGTCGGCATTGGAAGTTATGGAGCAAAACCCATGGGGCAATGTTGAGGCATATAATTTGGAATACTTAAGGATATGGAGTCATTTTCTAATCATGGGGTGAACTTGTGGGTTAAGCATATTTTGGATTTTAAATTACCTATCCATGAGGAAAACATGTTGAAATGTTCAATAACTTGACTTCTTCAAATTGGTGCATCTATTGTATGTGTGTAGGAAGCAAAGGCAAGTCCACCAAGAACACAAAAAGTAACAAGTGCAACAACAAAGCTAATTCCAACACATGTACATGTGATGAAATGTGCAGGCATAACATGCCAGTTTTGTACTAGTGATATGTTTGATGTAAGTTGTGAAGAAATAAACAATGCCTACGATACGTCAATGTGTTGTAAGGTCAATGGGTGAGGTATCCTCGAATTTGCTACATGGAGAGAATTTGGGTTCGTTGAAATTAAAGTCAACATCCAATGAAACATCCATGCATGTAAGAAAGGTCGCACTCCAAACCTTATGTACGTGTGTTGCAAGATTTCTAATACTATGTATTGTGGCAAGTGTCTGCTATCTGTTGGGTTGGCATGCAAGTTAGACAACCATATTATACAATTTAAGATGCATGAATTCATGACATCTACGTTTGGTTTAATAATTGGCACATATAAATGAGGTGCTTGAAGTCTATTAGTCTAGTTGGGCATTGGAAGTTACAAAGCAAAGCCCATGGGGCAATGTTGAAGCATATGATCTAAATTACCTAGGGATATGGAGTCATATGCAAACCATGGGGTGAACTTGTGAGCAAAACATATTATGGAATACTTGACTAGTAGATGCAAACGGTTGGAAATGTGCAATAACTTGATGATTTCCAATTGGTGCATCTATCATATGTGTGTAGGAGGCAAAAGCCAGTCCACCAAAAACAAACAAAGTGCCAAATGCAACAACAACATTTATTTCAACATAGGTACATGTATTCTTGTTAGACACATGCATAAAAAGATTTGGGATATAATTTGAAAATGACTTGGTACTTTAAAGGAGGTTGAATTTGAAATCTTATAGTTAATATTGTCATGAGTTTGTTGGATGGTGGCTATAGGTGCTAAGTAAATATGGTGCACAGATTGAAGATTTGCATTTCTTATGTGGTTGTTACACATGTAGCAAGTACAAATTGGCACCAAAATCTTCCTTTGGGATGCAACCACCAACAAGAAGGCTGCCATTGTTGTGGTTTGTGGGTTACAGGGATCACAAATTGGGGAGAAGGCCATACTTGATGGTTACGTAGCTGTGAAAGTAATCGATGTCTTCATACCATTTGTAACAATCACATTTGTTGAAATAATAGGAGATCCAACAATCCAAAAATAAAGGGATTTTGAAAGTTTGTGTCCACATTTGGTCAAAGAAATTCCTTAGGTTCCTATGGACACATTTCCATCAACCATGTTTATCACTATATAAGCAATAGTTATGTGGATTGATGGGACATCGACTATAAATTGTATCTGATTGTTTCAATAGATAATGCACATTTCAGTTTGTTATTGTTCCCATGGGCTCCAAGTCCTTGGAGGAGCATGTAGATCGTGAAAGATCAAGAACACAAAACTTGTTTTTTTCTTTACAACCTATTTATCAATTGCCATGTTTGTAATCAATCTTTTAGATTCAATTTCGTGATTGGATTATGATGGTATGTAGTTTTGATAAGTAGTTTGGAAGGAACTTGCCCCAAACTACAATAATAATATTACCACCTATAGACCCTAAAATTTTGGGCTGATCTTGGAGCTAACATGTGGTATAAATGAATTGGGTGGACAAATTCGACCTTCAAAACCTTAAAATTGCTTCCATAGTGGTAGATGTCAAATGGCAACATTTAATTCGCTACAACAAGTTCGCCTTCTAACCCTAAAACTCTCGTTACATTTAAAGGTGGCATGTGACAACATTTAATTTGTTGCTCAAAGTTGCCAAAAGAAACCCTAAAACCCTAAAAATTTTGCCACTTTTGGGGATGCCACATGGCACCATTTAATTCATTGACCAAAATCGCCAAAAAAAAACCTTAAAATCCTACTGAAATTTGGAGGTTCCATGTGGCCATATTGAATTTGCTTCAAAAAAATCGCCACTAGAAACCCTAAAATAGTCACTACCTTTGGGAATGCCATGTGGCATCAATTAATTTGTTGTAAATAATTCAAAACCAAAAACCCTAAAATTGGACCTAGGCCACGTGGACCTAGGCCTAGGCTACCCTAAACCTAGCCCTAACCTACCCCTGACCTAACCTTGACCTACCCCTGACCTAGCCCTAACCTCCCCAAACCAAATATTAACCTCCCCCAAACCTAGCCCAAACCTAGCCCATTATAAATCCGAACCTAATGAAGGAATGTAATGGTGACACGTGGTCGGCCCACATTCATGTAAAATTTTAAGGGGATGTTGATCAACAAATTGCAAGTCCACATGTCAATTCCGTGGCATTGGCATGTGTTGGATGATGATTCATTTGTAAATTGAATAGTTGGATGAACTCCTTTCTTGGGGCCTAAACGATTATAGTCATAGTGTCTATAGGTACAAAAGGCATTTGTGACTGTAGTTATGAAGTACGACTAGTGCCCTAAACAACATGGTCTTTTGGACTAAGTAGTCATGTAGTCATGATCAATCATGAATGGCATATACAACTACAATGCCAATCATAAATGCAATCATAAAATGCCATTTTTGTACTAGTGTTTAACTTTATAACATCAATTGAGGCATTTCTGTTCTTAAAAAAGATGGCCCTCCTTTAATCGAAGTTGTGGGGAGGCTAAGGCTCAAGGCAAAGGTTACATATCACATTAATATTGGAACAACAATGGTGGCATGACCAAATTTGGCATAGATGTTTCAATTCTTTTCTAAAATTACTTACAAAATGAAGGGTCAAAATGGGGTCAATAATTAACTATGTCAACATTAGGTTTTTTAGGGTTTAGAGCAAGGTTAAGGTTTAGGGCAGGGGTTAGGGTTTAGGGCAAAGGTCCAAAGTTAGGGTAGGGGCTAATGCTTATGAATTGGAAAGAGACATAATGACGTTTTTCACAACCGTAAAACATACCTAAGTTTAGATCCCTCAAGCTCTAAGTCTATCTTTAAGGCCTTCGCATTTCGGTGTCCCCTAGCGGCCATATTCAAGATCAAAGACCACAAAAAGGATGTCACATGTAAGAAAGTCATGGATAGATGTAATTTCCAAGTTCCATTAGGATTCCCCAAAAAAATCATTTGTAGCAATTTTAAAGTTTTTCTTGAAAACGATAACCAAATCAAGTGAATGGTATAAACCAATCACTTTTTTGAAAAGGAGATGATGTCCATTCAAGTACTAGAATAAAAAGTTTAAGGAATGTCACACCCCCTTAATGACTTTAAGGACTTGAAAGGATTAGCAAAAATAAGAAAACCCTTGATTTCTTAGGCTCAAATAGTGTGTAAAACACATATTTACCAAAAGCATCCATAGAAATAGTGTTTTGATTAGTATCCCAACATTAAGACACCAAGTAGTTAAGATTTTTCAAGGACATTTAGCCACATGGTAAAAGACTATTGAATTTCATCATTTTATGGTTAATTAGGGCACAAAAAGCATGGCATCATTAAAGCTACCGCCCATAATCAAAATCACATAAATATATAATTTTTGTTTTTTAATGAACTTTTTCCCAAACAAAAAAGGACTTTTAGGACATTTTGGACCAAAATGTAAATCCTAAAAGTTGTTTTTGATATGTATCCTTGATCTTGAATATGGCCTAAGTCATTTCCCTCATCCATGCCCTTAGCAGAGGCCCCTCAACCTATTACATTTAAACAATGACCTCATTCTATAGTTTTGACCCCTACCTTTTTCTCATGTGTCATTACGACTTATACTTCAATCCTAGCTCATCTAGTTAAGGCGTTTTAAGCTTATGAGCTGACTGTACCTTTAATGCATGTCGAGAGTATGAATCAACCCCCCTTCAATGCGATACCTGTATTTTGGTTGTGGGGTTTTATTTACACATCTCGATTTGGCACGCCATCACATATGATGTCAACCTTCTCAGGCTAGCTCCTTGGGGGGTGAGGATGGCACCCCATCACTCCAAACCCCATGCCCCCCTCCAGCAACTTGGGCATGGATATTAAGTATGGATCCCTTTGGAACTTTTTTTGTTGGGGTTCCCCATGCCTTGATTGTATTGCGAAACATGCAACTAACATTTATATTTCCTTTAAACCACATAGTGCGAGACTTGAATGATGTTGTTGCTTGGCACCTTTTTTTACTTTTCCCTTAATGGTGCATTTTTTTGCCTGCTCAAGGTGTGAAGGCTGGCATAGGGAGACTAAGATTCAATTACAAAGGTTCTTTTATGGTGATTGGGAAGAATTTCAAGGACATTTATTTGCGCACATGCTTTGATGGTTATTTTACTTTCGTCCCCTTTGTTCAAATGGTGCTCTTCCCTAATATACTTCATCCCTCTCTTCCCATTTGGGGCCCCATCATTTTCATTGGAGTTTAACCTTAGGGCAAGTTGGGGAGTATGTTCGTGTTACAAGGGGCCTCACCCCCTAGCGCCAATTTCGGCCCTTTTAAAACACATTATCGCTTTGTAGGCTCTTCATCCTCTTGATTCATCATTGCTTCATTTAGATTCTTTGATGGAGTTTGAGTTATAAATCGACTTTTTCTTTATACATGTTTAGGTTAACTTTCATCCATTCAGTTCACCTTTCAACTAAAAGACTTTCAAGCATCATTTTTGAACACCTTCAAGATATATTTGACTTGGAGGACTTAGTTAACAACTTTTCCTAATTCTTCATGGTGTGTTCTTATGTTGTTACAGGTCATATCCCCACAAGTATAGCTATGGCCCTTAGTGCTATTAAGTTGTTAGCTTTGGCCAACCCTTTTAATGGCATTCAGCCAATTATAATAAGCAAGGTTATTTATTAGTTAGTGAATAAGACCATTTGCTTTTAATTTCACAATTCATTTGTTGCTCATTTATCCCCCCACTAGTTTGGGGTCGTAATTAAAGGAGGCAATGAAAAAGTGGTGCATGGGATTTGGGCATTCTTAGATGTTCACCTTGATTGGGTGGTGTTGTAAATAGATATTAAAAATGTTTTCAGCATTGTTTCCCATAAGGTTATATTCCAAGAACGCATGCTGCAAATGGGTAGTTGTCTTACTTCATACCTTTTGTCCGTTCCAATTATGCTCCTCAGTTCTCATTTTTCTTTAGTGATCATCACTCCTTTTAGGGCAAGGTGTCTATTATTTAGTCCTCCATTGGTACCCAATAAAAGGATCCTTTGGGTGATCCTTTTTTTGCCCTAGCTCATTTACATGCATTTCATAGTTTGGTTGTTTTTTTCCCATCATCATTGGGCCCATTTCAATTGTTTTTAAGGCTTTCCATCATTTTTCTTCCCAGTTAGATAGTGTTAGGGTCTAAGGTTGATTATTGGCTGATATGAAGCAAGTATAGCTCACCATAAGGTCTCTTTCATAGATGTTGTATGTTTATTCATGTTGTTTACATATGAAAATGGTGCATATAACTTCCGTGTTTAAATAATGCTTGACGTTCATGTTTAAACAATATAAACTTATAAAATAACATATTTTACACAAATTTGAAATAAATCAATGAAATTTATAAATTTGTGAGGTAGTGCTTGGTATGTGACCTTGCAAATTAAAAAATTGATGAAAAAAAGTCAAAATGCACCAATTTGGTTCAAACAAACATTTTGGCCCATCATTCTTGCATAATTGGTTAAGGCTAATGAAAGGCACATAAAAGTTTAACACCTACCAGATAACAGTGTAATAAATATGATATGATTGTTATTCCTTATTTCTAATTGGCGAATCATAATGATTGGCGCAAGTTGTTTGCTATTAGTAGTCTCCCACCTATATGTAGCCCAATTTTAATTTTATGGGTTTGGATAGAAAAAAAAAACAAAAACAAAACTTGGATGTGAGATTTTTTTTGTTAGGTCACATATTGAGCCATATTGGGGTTCATAACACCATTCATACCCCTTATTTGGGCTTCTACTTTCGTCTATCACATTTGACATATGGTGCTAATTATTTCACAAACCCCACTCGTAACCATGAGAAATTGAACAATATAAAAAAAAAACCTATAATGGTTACCACATAGGCCAATAATTATAACTAATTGATCAAAATTAGTCATTGTTTTTTGTTAGCTTAACCCTTGGAAATTATTATATCTTGTTTTTGGTGGAAATTAATTTCACATTATTCAAAGGTTATACTTCATCCAAAGAATTGTGCGTAGGGTTTTTTACCGTTCATTATTTAGTGATTTTGAACATTTTCCAAACCATCACAAAAGGGAAAACATTAAATAGTAACAACAAGTTAAATGTGGCATTGAACTCAATGCAATTATAGTACAATACAATACAATGCTTAATAGGAAGAAAAAAAATCAGATTTGTTTTTATTATACATGCACAATGATTAATGCTTGAAGTATTATTTTTCTTAAATTATTTTCAAATGTAAAAAATTAATGCAATGGTTAGAATCCCCCTTCAACCCAAAGGTCCAAGGTTCGAACCATTTCTTAAATTTTTTTTCATCCATGAATGAAATGGATGAATTTTATTAAAAAATTTAGTTGGCCAATAACAATTTTTCCTCAAAGAAAATCATGTGCTCAATGAACCATGTTCCTTGGGGAGCAAAGGGCATAAATTGCCATGGGGAGAAGGGATTAAGTTACCCAAAGGGGGCAATCATGTTCTCAAGGGAGCAAGAGGCTTAAGTTGCTTTGGGAACTATCGTGTTTTTAAGGGAGCAAGGTGCTTAAGTGATGCGAAGAGTAATCACGTTCTTGAGGTAGAAAGGGGATTAAATTGCTCCCTAGGGCAACTTAGGCCCCTTCTCCATGGGGACATGGTTGCTCTTCAAGGCAACTTAAACCCTTTATTTTCCAATGCAACATGGTTATTCCCTAGGGGTAACCATGTGCATATGGGACCAAAATATTAACTTCCCCAGGGTATAAGAAAAGCTTTTTAGGGAGCAAATGAAGTTCCCTAAAAAACAAGGAAAAATATAAGTTGAAGAAAAGGAAATTTCCTTGATGAGCAATGAACTTTCTCCCCAAAAGGGCCTAAGTTCCTTAGGGAAACATATGTTCCAAATATTTTTGCAATTATAACCATTTCATGTTCATTTTTATATAAGTTTTGTGACCTATTATTGGAAAGGTTTCAATAAAACCTACAACTTTGTAGTTAAAAACAATTCAATCTATATTCATATGAAAAAAATAAGATTGCACGAAGTTTCGCACCTATTTGTTCTTCATGGAACATAGTTATCCCTTAGGCAACTTAAGCCCTTGTTCCCCTAAGCACATAGTTGGCCTTGAGGAGTTTTTCATGTCCCATAAGGAGAAAGGACTTAAATTGCCATGCGAACATCCATGCCCCCCAGGAATTTTTTTTAAAGTTGCCATAAGGAACAACCATGACCCTTAAGGAAAATGGGGCCTATGTTGCCTCAAGGAGTAACTATATTTTATGGGGAGCAAATGTGTTTAAAACTTTGTGTGATTGTAATTTTTTTCATGTGAATTCTCATTGAAGTGCTTTCAAATACAAAGTTGTATCTTTCTTCGATACCTTTTCAATGATAGGTAGCAAACATATATAAAAAATGAACATGAGATGATTATGGTTGTAAAAGATTTAGAATTTGGGCCCTCCCTTGGGGAAAGTTCATTATTCCCCAAGGAACTTTGGGCCCTTCCTTTGGGAAAGTTCATTGTTCCTTGAGGAATTTTGGGCCTTTCCTTGAGGAAAATTCACTACTCCCCAAAGAAATTACCATTTTTCGCAAAAAACTTGGGCCTTTCCCAAGGAAAATTCATTGTTCCCCAAGGAAGTTGCTTTTCAAGGAACTTCTTTTGTTCCATAGGAATTTCAATTTGTTCCATGGGGAATTTACATTGTTATTTAAGGCAACTTGCTTGAGACTAACACTTAATTTTCTTTTCCTTGGGGAAGTTGTTTCTTAAGGGCAATTAAAATTTAAAATTTATTAAAATTTTTTATGTATTTTTTTCATCCATTTCATTTGTTGGCAAAAAAATTGGGAAAATGATCGAACCTTTGACCTTTAGGTTGAAGGGAAGATTCTAACAACTACATCATATGTTTTATTTTTTGAAATTGTTGTGTAAGAAAGGTATTTACAGTGTTAATCATTGTGCGGGTACAATAAATTTTTTGGATTATTTTTCCATGTTGGGCATTGTATTACAAATGTGTCGAACTTAGTGCTGCATTTAACTTGTTGCTACTATTTAATGTTTCCCCCACAAAAGCATGGACAACATTGATTTAAAATTTTGCTCATCATTGGATGGCAATTTGGTTTTTTCCTTCAATTTTCTAATGCAACATAATTAGTGAACATTGCAAGAGATATTTAACATAAATTAGTCGTAAATTCCCAAAAAATTACAATTGAACATACCATAATACCTTTACCAATTCTAACATCTTTTTGACAAATTTTTTTCATTTTTTCATTTAGGAAGAAAAAATGAAATTGTCTTGGAATTCCTACAATTGATGTGAGAAAAAAATGCCTAATAATTTTTTATAATGTTTACAAAAGATGACCCATTAGAAGCATGAAACTAGAAATGCTTGGATTAATTCAACCAAACTATGTAAGATAAAGCACACCCATCACCAAACATAGGCTGGTGATCAATCAAGGCAAAAGTTCAAATATAGGCCAATCAATATAGCTTGACTACATTAGCTAACATGCATTTTGCACCTCAGGGTCAAACATGTGATGTGAAAATTTTGAATCTGATTTTTTCTATAACTCCTAGTTAGGGAGATTGTTTTGTGTTCAACCATAGCATAAATTTAAATCATTTGGGTGTCATTTGCATCCCAATTATAATAAAAATGTGTTTAATCATGGGAGTCATTCTTTGCATTAAAAAAAAACCATTGCTTAACTTTATATGGAAGGTGTTTGATCATAAATGTAAAGTACCACATTATGGGAAAATTTTCAAATAGTTAAGATTTGTTTTATAATGGGGGTGATTTAATGTTGGGTTACAAAATTTTAGGGTTTGGCTACAAAGGATTTTCTCTAAGTGCACATCAACCTTCAATGTACAACAACATTTTCTCATGAAAACACATACATCAATGACTTTAAAATGCATACAACTTCCCCCATTGCAAGCACATTGGATTCCCATGAAAGCATGCATTTAAATCACTAGTTCAACTAGAAAAGTTACATGAATTTGAGTTACCTCTTATCCTTGTCAAGATCCCTTACAATTGCTTCAAAAATGTTAAGACATATAGATGAACTTAAATATTTTATAGAGTTTCTATGTCCTAAGATTAATTTTTTAAAAAAAAAAGTAAAAAAAGAAAAGAAAAGAAACCTGCAATCGTGAAAAAGGGAATAAAGTGTCAAAATAAGAGCCAGCTCATAAGATTGTGAAGTACAAAAGAATGATATAGATCAACCTACACAAGCATTAGTTACATAAATAAAAAGTTATTGTGAAAATCAACTCTACCAAGAGAAATACAATAAATATTTAGATTACCATTAGATTCACTCAAGGATTTGCAGTCTCAAGAATAGGAGTTTAGGTAGATCTAGTTTTAACAATGTTTTGCCTATTGCAACCAACCAAAATTTGAAGCACACACTTATAACTTGCACATCAACCACATATGTCAATTTCGTATGAAATGATTTAAAAAGTTTATGCAATAATTTCTTACTATGTATTAAAAAGTCATACACTCCACAATTACCTCAAATTAACACTTTTTTTTTTTTTTTTGAAGTAGTGGGATTCTTATAAGAAATTGAATTTCATACATTTCATAGGTTCAGTACTAGTACTTGTATTGGTCTGATATGGGACTTGAAATAATACGAAAGTTATACCAAGTTTATACCTACCTCGATACCAAGTTCATACCTACCATATATACTAGGTGAAAATCCTGGTATCACCATGTCCTTAGGCTGCTTCATAACAATTATAACAGATTTTTTTTTATTGGTTTGCCATTTCAAAATTCATACTCACGAGTTTCCTCCTATTCCAACCTTTTTTTCTCTTATGTTTCTTTTGTTTCATTTTAAAATTATTTAATTATAATTATAATTTAAAAATGAAGAATTTTATTTATTTATTTATATTCTGGGGGTAGGGTTTAAATTTTACCCATTCATTGAGGACAACGCTTGCTGTTCAGTAATCTGAACTTCCCCAATTTTGGGATTTTCACCAAGGTATCAACGTGGGTGCTGGTTTCACACTAGGCATTTTGGGGACATATAGGGTAATTTATATTTATATTTATTTAAAAAAAAATCTGTTATGGTTTGGGCAGGGATTAGGGTTTCTACAGCTTTACTGTCAAGAGATTTCTCTCCAAGAGGCTCTTCTGCTCCTCCTTGAAACCTCCCTTTCTTTGGTGCCGGAGTTAAAACTGTGAAACTCCAAAGTCTGGGTGTAAATTGTGAGCTTCAGCTCGGCTGCGATGTTTCTTCAACAGGTGGGCTGAAATTTCTGTTTCTTGTTGCAGATTTTTGTACACCTAATGTGGTTTTTACCAGCAATTTTTCATGGATCATATTACATACACCACCCACCAACCATCCATCAGCAGGAGCTGATGAGAAGTCAGTGGGTGGAGGTAGTCATGGCAAGCTTGTTCACTCCTTTTTCATGATAAAGAAGGTGATGGTCTGATACTTTGTGAAGTGAGTTTCAGAGGGTTATGAGTTATGACTACACACTAATTTGTCATGTCATGTTACCTTCAAATTGTTTGTTTTGGAGATTTCTCTGCAATTCCACACACACACATATATGATTCATGTTACAAGTTTCATTTGATGATAATCATTGAGAAAGCAAGGGGGACTGTTGGGATTTTGGAAGCATGTCATAGTTGGGAGTGTTAATAGATGGTATTTGGATCTGTAATAATAACATAAAATTCCTTGCAATTCAAAATTTTTGTAGTGTCATCTACCATGCCTTTAGGGTTTGATGCTTTGCAACAAAACTCAGGATGCAGATTTTGTAAAATGGGTTTACCTGAAATTTTGGGCAAAGCCGTTCTACAAAATATTGGGCAAAACCATTCTACTGTATATTCTTGATCTACGCCGACCATTGATCAGGAGGTGATGAAAAGTCCAGTGGGTAGTAGTAAGTCATGGCCAGCTTGGTCACTACTATTTGTCATGAAGGTGAAGATCTGATTGATGTTTTGTGAATGACTTTCATAAGGTTATCTCTCGCACTCATTGTCTTCTAAGGACTTGTTGTAGAGATTTGTCCACAATCTCATAGATATCTTGTAGGTCATGATATGTTTAGTGTCTGTGCAGTAGTAGATCACACTTTTAATCTCGAAAAAATATGCTGATATGGATACGGCTGTGTGTTGGGGTCACAGGCGTACAGAGGCATTAGCTTCTTTACATATGGCTACCTCAACTTCACCCGCTCAGCTTTTCTGTACTTCTTTCTCTCTCTCTCTCTCTCTCTCTCTGTGTGTCTGTGTCCACCCATCCAGGAAGACTTGGAAATGCAATATTTCAGGTTTAACTAAGTTCTTCCATGGAGAGGAATAAACACTGAACTAAAATGGACTATGGTGTATGATGTCATAAGACCTGTCTTGAATAGGCATTGATGGTATGTGAAGGGAACTTGAAGCAGTCATCTGCCACAGAATGTATTGAACATCTATTGTTGAAAGGAAAAAAAATTGCTTTCTTGTTCTAAAACTGTTGCTTTCAGTGTGGTGGGGCTCCTTTTAAGCTCATGAAGGGTTGAGTTGAAGCTAAGTTGGTAGACCATAATTATTCTTGTCTCTTGTTGTTATGGGTCGGCCAGAACTGGCACAACAGTCATCTTCAAATTGTTTTTGGGAGTTTTCTCTGCAATCTCATTGACATATTTGATATTTGGTATGTGAAAAACATTCCTGGTATTGCCGAGAAGTTCAATGGTGCATTGTAATTTCAGGAAGCATGCAAAGGATTTTCAGGAAAAGGAGATGGAGGTGGATATGACAGGGAGGCGGTGTGTGGTTACAGGTTCTAACCAGGGTATTGGATTTGCCTCTGCTGAGGCGCTGGCAGCTAGGTATAGCATATAACCCTGTTGCCACTCACATGCTGATCACCCTGTTGTCTAGGATGTGTGCCTATAACCAATCAGTTGCTATGCTTTTCTTTCATTGAGTATTGTTAAATTTGCCCATATCTGTAGAAATGGAAATGCAAATGGCTAATGTTAGGGAAGCAAGGTTGCTGCTTAACCAAGGTTGATATGCCAGATCCTACAAGAATTCTGAAGTCAAGCAGCTGAGGCTGGAAAGTGTGTGGGGTTGGTCAATCATAGAACCTAGACAACCAGATTGGACAAGTTGACATCAAGTGATTCTGAGTGACCATTGAGGGTCCTACAATTGCTGTCAAGTTATTGTAACTTGGTTTGAAAAATCCAATATAAGCTTCAAATCTGGTGTAATGGGTATGGGTGGCATATTCTGATGCTTCTCACATTGTGATCATTCTTTGGTTTTGTTTTGGTTTTTTTTTTTTTTTGGGTCATGGAACAAGGGGTGCCACAGTCTACTTACTGTGTAGAAACAAGGAGAGAGGTGAGAAGGCTGTTGAGAACATCAGGACCAAAACTGGAAACCCAAATGTGTCATTGGAGGTCAGTTTCTTAGCTCCTTTGTAGTTCGTTCTGACTACTGTCTTTCAACCATTTTGCTTCTTATCACTCAGATTCTGGTGCACATGAGCAATGACTGTTACTGTGACATCATTACCCCTGAAACCCTAAAGTGCTTATCTGCTTTTGCAATCATGAGTTCGGTTTGTTCTGTTTTGGAATGCATGCTGCTCTCTTTCATTTCTGGGGTGAATTGCAATGCAGGTATGTGATTTGTCATCATTGCAGCAAGTCAAGGAATTTGCTACACGCTACACGTCCAGTGAGCAACCCCTCCACGTTCTGGTACTCCTGCCCTTGAGTCAAAATTCTGGGTTCAGTCATAACTTTTGAAGATGCGTCTGGCTTTTGATGCTGGTGGATGGATGTTGCAGATTGTTAAGCTGAAATTCTGAATTTGATTTGAACCATTGAAATTGATTTATTTTCCCTTGTAGTGAACAGGTTAACAATGCTGGAGCAGCGGAGAATGAGCGAATTCTTAGTGTGGATGGGTGTGTCAGACTTTTCAAGATCTTTGATATTTTGTTAGTATGAGCAGGCAAATAGATTGTGAATGAAAAATGAGAACCAGTTGAGTCACATTAGGTGTCACCAAAAAAATGCCAAGTTTCCTTGCCAGGGTTCTGCCTTTTGCTTCTTGGAGTATCCATCTCTCTAACCTTGGGAGCAATTGGTGGTCAACAATGATGTTACAGTGCTAATCTTCTGTAATCTATGGGTATCATAGAATGCTGGTCGTGTCCAGTCATGAATGTGAAGCTTAGATTAGACTTTGTTCATGCAGCTTGCCTGAGTACAAGCTTTGTCTGGGCAGAAGGCACACAAAACAATGTTATAGATTTATGATAGAAGGCCAAGAGATCATTTCCTTCTAGGAGATTTATATCACGCCATGTAGGGCACTTGGCATGTTACAGCATCAAAGAGGCAGCTGTTTTTCATTTGATGGTCCAGGTGTATGTAGAGGCTGATGAGAGTATTGGAGAATCTTTTGTCCTGTATGTGATTTTGAAGACAGTTGGACATTGTTGGGTGGACAGACTGGAGAAGAATTTTGCAGTGAATGTTGCAGGGGTTTTTGCCATCACAGAGCTTTTGATGCCAGCTTTAGAGCACGCCTCCCCTGATGGACGAGTCATTACAGTTTCATCAGGCGGGATGTATGCAGCCCCACTCACTGAAGACTTACAGTATGAGCATGAGAAGAAGTTTGATGGGATGCTTGCATATGCCAACAACAAGCGTGTCCAGGTCAGTGTCATTTCATGATGAACTCATGGTTTTGATTTTGGATATAGAAGTTACTTGAGAGATTGGGGGAGAGAAAGGCCTACATTGTGTTGACCTAGAAAGGGATAACAGCATGCAAAGTGCTTGGTTTAGGGTTTAGTGCTTGGTGTATTTCCTATGTTCCTGTCAAAGCTGGCTACATTCTGAGTTCAACTGCTTTCTTCTGGCAAGGGATCAGAATTTGGGTCATGTGCATGTTTCAGGTGGCATTGGCAGAGCATTGGACAGAAGTCTATGGACCAAAGGGTGTTGGCTTTTACACAATGCACCCAGGCTGGGTGGACACTGAGATTGTAAAAAGAAACATGCCTAGCTTTCATTCCATGTATGCCAGTGATACCCTTTATAGTTTGTATGTGTTTGTCCTTTGCATAGGAGTAGTCAACGTTAGAGTAGCCTTTGTGCTCACATAATGAGGTAGTGTGTAGAACCTGTACTGCAGCCTGTGGAACCCATACTCCAGCTATATGATTTTGACCTGGGGATCTGTTGTTGGATGAGAAATTTTGAATGGAAGATCTATCTGGTGTATGGAAGGTCCTGGTCATTAAGTATCTTCAATGTTTTAAGGCCCAATGCTGTGACTGAAATGTCATGACCAGGGTACAGACATCATTAAGGAGCTCGGATCAAGGAGCAGATACAATTGTTTGGCTTGCTTTACAACCGAATTCAAGTCTACAGAATGGGGCCTTTTACTTTGATCGTGCTGTAGCCCCAAAGCACCTTAAAGGCTTTCGCACTGGATACACAAATGAGAAGGTCTCAGCACTTGTCTCCAAAATTGGGTCCTTGTGTGGGCTCAATCACATCTCCAAAAGCCAGTAACCAGCGAGCTGTGGAGGTCCTTCAAGTATTGTAGTAACTTCATTTGATTCACTGGTGCCTGGAATTAAAACCCAAGTAGCAACAGAAATGCAATGTCAGATTTTACCAGATTATGGACAAATGGATCTAGAGATCTATCAAAGATTTAAGGTTTACTCTGTACCACCACAGCATAAGCATGGTTCTTATTGTTATTGTGTAACTGGAACTATACATGGAAGTGAAATTTAGTAGCAGAAAGTGGGTAATCATAGGTGGGTCCTCCTAAATTATTATTGTTATTATTTTGTCAATTGACAATAAAGCTTTAATTTTTAGAAAACTAAGAAGTATTTATGTGGGGTTCTTATATATTGTGTAATTGGATCTATGTATGGAAGCAAAACAATAATAGCTAACAGTGGGGAATCATAGGTGGGGCCTCCTAAATTATTGTTCTTATTATTTTGTTGAATCACAAAAGGAAATACTAAGAAATATTGGGCATCTGAATCTGGTGATAGTACAATCAGATCATGGAATGTTTTGAAAATTTGGAAATTGACAGTCATGTGCATCGGGAAAAAAAAGAAATCTGAGAGGAAAAAAGTTGTAAAGGGACTACTGCAATAATTCACCTAAAAAAACAAATACAAGTACACGGGTACAGTAGACTTGGTTTCAGCAATCATCAGTTTGATCTGTGTCAAGAACTTTAAAAAACATTTTTTGGTACTACAACGCAAGAGCTCTAAGCTCTTTGGCAGGACCTTCATGTCATGACAAAACCAAACCATATGTCATAAACAATGCTCTTAATTCTTCCCATTTTTTTGATGCCAAGTATCTCCTAGATGCATTTGGTGGATTGAATTGAAACTGATGAATTTTATTTTCAAAGCTTTTGGATGAAGGTTGATGAGAGTGGAATTCAGAGAATAGCTTCAAGGAGAATTTGGTCAAGAGTATTATTGGGATTTAAAAAAAAAGATTTGGCCATTTGGAATCTCTTCAAGGTTGTTTGGCTTTGGAGGTGAGGCAATTGGGTTTAGAGATGATTTTTGCAATCTCCTTTGCATTGTCATTGCAACTTCTTTTCAAGAGTTATAAGTTATGGTAGAGTCCAAAACTATGGCTACTTGCTAGTGTTACAAAGACTTCTTTTGGTGTTGAGAAGAGAATATTTGCTATCATTAGCTCTTGAATGATTGAAGAACTCGACAATTCAATTGTTCTTTGGGAGCCATTCTAAGAAAGTTCCCAATGATAGAGGGAACATCAACTTCTTATAACTTGTCAACCCAACAGATAATTGGACACTAGTAGGACAACTTTCATAGGAAGAGCTTAGCCAATAAGGAACTTTTGAAAGAAGAGTACCAATAAGTGGTTGCATCCATAAACCCAAGCCTCATGGGGCTTTTAAGAGAAAAGCCATCTTAACATCTTGTTAAGATTTCAAATATGGATAGGGTGAGGGGAGCTCATGAGTTGCTAGTATTTTCGGATAGTCTTCAAGGTCTCCTCCTAACAAATAAAGGAGTCTTATATTTTTTTGCATTTTTAGCCAATCTAGAGAATTTGGTCTTTAGTTTGGTTGATGTTGCATGTAACTTTAATACATAAGACTTAATCAACATTTTGTGAGCACATATGTATGCATGGTAAAATAAGTGAGTTGTATATCTTAATACCTTTTTTTAAACATAAGCAGAAATTAAACCTTGGTATACTGAATTTAAGCCTATTATCTATTTCAATAATCAATAAGAGGGCCACATGTTCTTTGACTTTTGACTTTATTACAATATTGTTGAAGAATGGCATGTTTAATATGTATTTTCATAATCTTCAAATAGGCAAACTTAAATGAAATTAAACAATGGACATTGGTTATTGCAAAATAGGGTTTTAAGTATACGAAAAAACTTTTAATTGGATTTTTAGTACTTTCAAATTGATGGAGCTTAAAGATGAACCAATGCACTTTCAATTTTTGCATATTATGGTCATAATCTATTCAAGTTATAATTTAAACATATTTTTTAATGTTGGAAAATTAACCATTTTGGAACATTCTTGTCATCCACTTTTATTTTATTATTCCTTAGACTTTATACTTCAACTTAACATAAAATCAATGAGGGCCTTAATGGTTTCACAATGAAACTTTAAAATGTGTTGGATTTATTTTTTACTGTATATTTTTGAAAAGAGATCTTTTTGAAACTAGAATTCATTGGGGCCCCACTTTTCGTGGCATACTTTAAAAGGATTTTAACGTGCTTGGATTGGCACAAAATAAATGAATGCATTACTCACATGCAACTAATTTGCAAGATCCAAACCCTAAGAATGAACAAATAGAAACAATAACCAATTTGGATTAAAAATGAATAATTAAAAAAACGAATAGCAGATATGAAGTATAGCAATAACAAATGCTAAATCATTTCATTCTAACTTTATTTAACTTTATTTTGCCTAAGGGTGATCTCCATGCCTTTCATGAACTTGATTAAACTAAAGTTGGCTTCTGCAATTGGATTTGCATTGTCCATTTGATTTGTGATATGCTAGACAATTTGTTACCCCATTCATGATTGACTTATTTTATAGAGTATTGCATGTCATTTTAGATTGGAAGTTAAAAAAAAAATTGGGGTTAGTTTAAAGGAGGGAGAAACAAAGAAATTCAATTCAATGATATATGTCTATGACTAGGGTTCAATAGAAATTAATCCGGTAAATGGCAAGTTGAATTTTGTTTTTGAAGCTTACAGTGTCAAATTTCGAAAGAATTGAATGCACAAATTTCAAGGTATAATCAATCTTAACAATTACGTGACCATAATGACCTAAAAATGTGAAGAGAGTAAATGTAGTTTACTTATATCATTGAAGTTTTAAAATATTCGAAATGGGGTTGTTGAACCCCATTTTTCCATTTTTTTTTGTTTTGATGATATTTAATTACTATTAGTCATAGGTATGATAGCACATGTTGGAGTGAATTCAATGATGCTTAGCAGGTGAATGAGTGGTGAGTAGTGAGTGAGTAGGCTCAAATGAGCAACTAGGAATTTGTATAGCATATTTTATGCCACATCATTGAATATTTTTTTGTCATGTGGTTGTACCTTTTGTGATGTGGCAAAAGATTCTTTGCTGACATGCAAAATATTTTATCATGTGGACAAAGGTCCGATTTCAAAACACACAAAATAATCTTTTTAAAGGTATTTATTTGTTAAAATGGTGGTTTTGAATTGTAGCATAAACTTAGGGTCTTTTGAAGATCAAAAACCACCTTTGAAGCATTCACCATAACAAAATATAATATATTTCAAAAATATATTCATTACACTATGAAAATAATTTTTCTTATATCCTTCGAAGTTCTTTACAAACATTCACATGGCCAATTCTAACTGTGTACACATATTGAATTGTGAATAGTGAAAATGAAATAGCCACACCCAAAATTGACGCAAATTCAATTTTATTATAATATCATTGACTTTCAAATGTTTTAGTACATGCCAAAAGATGTTTGAACCTTGTCCAAACTCCATATGAGATAATAAATGAACTTTTCATATTGCTCATAATACATTATGTTTTATAAGATATGATATGAGTGCTTACATTGCACCCATACCCACACCTGCCCAAAAAAATTGTTGACATGTTAATGAAATATATACAAGAGTAACATGTGTAATTTCCAATTAGAAAAGAAAAGAAAAGACAAAAGAGCATGCACAAATTTCACGTTCTTGAGACTGATAATTTCATGCAAGTTCATACCAATGGTTTTTTTTTTGGGGGGCTGAATTTTTGCATCCTGTGACCAAAGAAAAAAAAAGCCAATGCAACATACATGATGGCTTTTGTTTGGAGGGGGAAAAAAAAGACCCAAAGTCATCACACTATGAGGATTTTTTAAAAAAAATCATCACATTTAGATAAAAGGTTTTAACAGGTGGTCAATAGGTAGAAAAAGTGGTGATTGTCTGTAGCAAGATTTAGCCAAATCTGGCTATAAACCAGACATGAAGTACAAATTTTTAATCATCATTCTATATCAGTGGCTACAACCTGAAAACCAACTATAAAAATCTGATGATTTTTACTTCATCTTTTTCTCAATTTTGGCAATTGAAAACCTCCATAATCACTTCAATTTCAAATTTTTATATGAAAATTTCGCTTTTTGGCGGAATTTCGCCAGTAAAACAAAGGCTGACCCTGGGTTCTGCCTGCTCCTTGAAATCCGCTGGCAGAAAGGGAGGCAGGCAGATACAATGTGCACATGCATGTGCACACACGTAGTCTGCCCACCTTTTTAGCTGCTCCATCTAATTTTCTCTCCCTGCCCCAGTCAATTTGTTAAAAAACAAATTCCAGACATGGGTGGCACCTACCCTAGCCTAGTAGCTTGTCCCTAAAAGAACACATTAAGATAAAGCATGTGAGGAGCACCAATTGGGTGGCACCAACATGTCCCCAAGAAATGTTTTTGAAGGGTCGGGGACTGATTCCCAATCAAGTTCCCAAAAAGTTCCCAATAAATTCCTCTTGTTCTCATCAATATCCCATCTAAATCCTTTTGTTCTCATTAAGTTCTCAAAAAATTCCCATCAAATTCCTCTTGTTCCCATCAATATTCTTTTGTTCTCATCAAGTTCCTGAACAATTCCCATCAAGATTCCTCTTGTTCCCATCAAGTTCCCATCAAAATCGTTTTGTTCCCAGGCTATGGGGTATAGGCAGGTGAGCACAGGTGAGCGAGCACTAAGGTGAACGGTGAGAGACTTGGGCAGAGTGCTAAACGGAGCGCCGCAGTTCGTGGGCAGGCCGGAAGGGGAGCCACAGTGACAGGCAGATGTCTGCCGGATGCGGCAGAGCGGAAAGTCGGGGTTTTCTGCCTGCCAGGTTTTGTGGAGGATCGCGGGCAGATCTGCTTCTCCCAAGGCAGTCTGCCGCACTTCTTCCTTCATGTGCGCGACCCAAGAAAGCTTGAAAAGAGAGGGACGGAAGCGAACGAACAAACCCTAATCTTAGCCTCCTGAATCGAGTCCATTCGGTCTATATTGCATTGTGTGTGTCTCGGGAGGGGTTTGATTGCTGCGACTGGATGCTAAGAGTGTGAAGCAGTGCACGCAGAAATTGGGTATCATGGTAAGTATTTCTGTGCTCTGTTTGATCACTCCCCCGCCCCCCAAACCCTTGGAAGAAGAAAGAGAAGAAGAAGATCTTAGCAAGAACTAAGCTTTTGGGTAGGGTTTGGTTAGAAGAAGTTGTTGGCATTCGGAAGGAGACAGGAGCGTGAACAAGGAAGGACCCAGGGGGGGGGGGGGGACATGCAGAAGAGGTTGGCGGATGTGGTTGGCATAAATCTTCAGCAATCTTTCTTGTGTTAAATTACATTTGCTGCAG
>Ga0116227_10002357_pt1 | contig 43088 bp, 46 predicted proteins | sample S1TSphgellanicum_FD_89693 | JGI IMG/M metagenome (GOLD analysis project Ga0116227, IMG submission 89693) | Host-associated microbial communities from peat moss isolated from Minnesota, USA - S1T2_Fb - Sphagnum magellanicum MG | ecosystem: Host-associated > Plants > Peat moss > Unclassified... | reverse complement strand
GCTGCGGCGCAGAGACACCTCGGCGGCGTGCTGCAGGTCGGCCATGCTCACCCCGGGATGGATGGCGGCCATGATGTCTTCCTGCGCCTGGTACACCGCTCGGTACACCTTGGCTTGCTCGTCGCTGAAGTGTCCAGACACGGGATAGGTGCGCGTCACATCTGCGGCATATCGGCCATACTCCGCCGCCGCATCGACCACCACGAGATCACCATCTTTGAGCAAGCGCGAATTCTGGTCCCAATGCAGCACCGCTCCGTTCGGCCCGGATCCAACGATGGATGAATAACTCAATCCCGTCGCGCCGTTGGAGAAGAACGCATACTCCAGCTGTGTTTGCACGTCGCGCTCCGAAACGCCGGGTACTGTGCCTTTCGCAACCGCTTCGTGACCGAAGCGAGTAATCGCGATCGCCCGTTCCATGAGCGCGAGTTCCTCGGGCCCATGCGCTTCGCGCAAGCCCGCCAGCAAGGAACGCTTGTATACCATCTTCAATCCGAATCGCTGCGCGACTCTTCCAGAGAGTTCGGCATCGGTGCGATCTTCTTTGCCCATGGTGGGCGGCGCGATGATAGCCACGCAACTGTGCTGCAGCCCTGCAGCCATCAAGCCGGGTTCAGGCGACCCGCGGCGCACGCGATCCACGCCGTAATGTTCGATCAGGTCCGGCGAAATACCCTCTCGCGGGCCGGTCCAGCGCTCGGCTTCCGGGTCACGCGGCTTCAAATAGAGAGTGGATTTATTGTAGGGCGATTTCGGCGCCAGGACTAAGTAAGCACCCGGCTCGTTGATACCGGTGAGCCAGAAGAAATCCGCATCTTGGCGGAAATCCTTGGTGATGCCTGAGGTTTCACCCTGCGCAGCGATCACCGCCAGGCAGCCTTCCAGAGATTTCATCACGCGCTCGCGTCGTTCGCGATACACGGCAGCGGGCAATTCGGGCGGCGGTGTGGGCGATGGATGTTGGAAAGCCGCCGCGAATGCCGCGGCCGCGAGAATCGTACTGAGCATTGTTCCTATCCCTTCAATCGAGTGGAAAGGCGAATGTTACGCGCTCCGTAGTCGCCAAAGCAGTGGCTCGAATCGCGTCAGCCTTACGCCTTTACAGACCACATAACTCAATGATTCTTATCGTAATATTTCAGTCGCAGCGCCTCACTGTCGTGGCAAGGAGTTGATATACTGGTGATATATACAGCAGGCTACGGAGAAGCCAATGACGTCAATCGCCAGCCCCTTCGAAAATCTATCCGACGATGAACTGGAAGATCAGATCACCGAACTGACCGGACACCTCAACGCCGCCAATTACCGCTGGCTGATGCTGATCGCCGAATTCGATCAGCGCGGCGGCTGGCACGGGGCGAAGATCCACTCCTGTGCGCACTGGCTGAACTTCAAATGCGGCCTGAACTTAGGCGCGGCAAGGGAGAAAGTGCGGGTCGCGCATGCCCTGCTTGGACTGCCCAAAATTTCAGCCTCGATGTCGCGTGGCGAGCTGAGTTACTCGAAAGTCCGCGCCCTCACCCGGGTCGCCGACGAGATCACCGAAGAGTCGTTGCTCAATATCGCGTTGCATGGAACCGCGCACCACATCGAGACACTGGTTCGACACTTGCGTCGCGTCAATCAAGCGGAAGAGTTGGCACGGGAGGCACGACAGCAGCAGATGCGCTCACTGCGATATTGGTATGATCACGACGGATCCGTGGTATTCCAAGGACGTCTGCCCGCTATCGCAGGCGCCGCATTCATCAAGGCGATAGACGCAGCGTTGGATGTCGTGCCTGACCCCGAATCCTGCTCTTACCCGAACCGCCGAGCCGACGCGCTGGCATTGATGGCTGAAACCTACTTGCATCACGGTCCCGCCGAACAATCGACCGCTGACCGGTATCAGGTGGTCGTTCATGTGGACGCCGCGACCTTAAGCGACGGTCACGAAGGCCGCTGTGAAGTGGAAGGCGCTTCATCTATATCGCTGTCGACCGCCAGGCGAATCGCGTGCGACGCCAGCTTGGTGCGGGTGATCGAAAATGAATCAGGAGATCCCTTAAGCGTCGGCCGCAAAACCCGCAGCATTCCGCCGGCCCTGCGCCGTGCCCTGAAGGTGCGGGACCAGGGTTGCCAATTCCCCGGATGCACCTACAGCCGCTACGTCGACGCGCATCACATAGAACATTGGGCCGACGGGGGCGAGACCAAGATGTCCAACCTGGTGACCTTATGCCGCGCCCATCACCGTATGGTGCACGCCCAAGAAATCATCATCGAAGGAAATCATGCGGATGGATGGCAGTTCATGGACATCGACCGGGTTCCATTCAACGCACCCTGTCCCGACACCGCTCGCGCGCATGAATGGGACGATATCTGCGAGATGAATGAAGACAACGGCATCCATATCGATGAACAGACCGCCGTCACGCGTTGGCGCGGCGAAATCATGGATTATGATTTGGCGGTCTTTGCGATAGGCACGATGGTCAACAACCGTACTCGCTCGAAAGCCGGAGACGTTTCCGCGGAAACGTCCGCCGAAGGGTGGCAATGAACATTTACACCGTTGGACACTCCAATCACCCCATCGAAAAGTTCCTCGAATTGCTCAGTCAGCACGGCATCACCGCCATCGCCGACGTGAGATCGACCCCTTTCAGCCGGCGAAATCCGCAGTTCAATAGCAACAAACTCGCCGCCTCGTTGCACGCACAAGGGATCGCCTATGTAGCCCTCGGCAAGGAGTTAGGGGCAAGAAGCGAGGATCCCTCCTGCTACGAGGACGGCCGAGTTCAGTATCGGCGCTTGGCGCAAACCGATCTGTTTAAAAAAGGACTCGAGCGAGTTATCGCGGGCGCAGAGCGCTACCGCGTGGCACTGATGTGCGCCGAGAAGGAGCCGCTCGACTGCCACCGCACGCTATTGGTCAGCCGTGCGTTAGAGGTGCAGGGCGCGTCCGTTACCCACATTCTCGCCGATGGCCAGCTTGAGCCCAATGATCAAACGATGGCGCGACTGGTTGCCTCGACACGGCTCGAGTCGCTGGATGCGGCATGCGCCGCTCGAGAACAGAAGATTGCGTACATCAGGCGATCATAGTCAATCATCGCTGCCCGTTCTCGTGCTCATGCCCGGGCTCGACGGAACCGGAATCTTATTCGCGGACTTTGTGCAGGCCATCGAGTCAGAGGTGGATTGCCTGGTCATGGCCTATCCAAAAGACGAACCACTGGGTTATGAGGAACTCGAAAAGCGGGTAATGCGATCGTTGCCCAAGGACCGACCCTTCGTATTGTTGGGAGAATCGTTCGCAGGCCCGTTGGCACTTCGAATTGCGGCCCGCAACCCAGATGGCTTGGTCGGCCTGATCCTCTGTGTGACGTTCGCTCGCAATCCCTATCCAATGCTCGGATGGGCGCGACCGCTGGCTGCGTACTTGCCGATCAAGTCCCTACCCCGCTGGTTGCGAGCACCGCTCATGTGGGGTTCTGGTTCACCCCAGCGGGCATCCTCGCAAACCGAGCGTGCGATCGCAGGCGTATCCGTGGCCGTAATTCGACGGCGGATCGCCGAGCTGATGGCCGCGGACGAGACTGCGACGTTGAAGCGCATTCGTAAGCCGACGTTGGTCATGCGGGCGACCCGAGACCGCGTGATCTCCAAACGAGCGACGTTGGAGATAGCGCATGGAATTAGCGGCGCGACCCTTGCGGAAGTCGACGGGCCACATTTGCTGTTGAAGACACGACCCGACGAGTGCGCTAGAGTCGTGACATCGTTCTTAAGGACCGTCATTTATAACGCGTAAAAAAAAGAGCGGACCGAAGCCCGCTCTTTCTTGATCGCAACCACCGTTTGACGGGTGATTACATATCCATTCCGCCCATACCACCCATGCCGCCGCCCGGGGCGCCATGTGCATGCTCTTCTTCCTTCGGCGATTCCGCGATCATGACTTCGGTCGTGAGCAGCAGACCCGAGACCGAGGCGGCATTCTGCAGGGCCAGACGTGTCACCTTGGTGGGATCCAAAATACCCATGTCGATCATGTCGCCATACTCGCCCGAGGCTGCGTTGTAGCCGAAAGTCCCCTTGCCCTCGCGGACCCGGTTCAGAACCACCGCGGCATCTTCACCGGCATTGGTGACGATCTGACGCAGCGGCTCTTCGATCGAGCGGGCCAGGATCTTGATGCCCGTGGTTTGATCTTCGTTGTTGCCGACCAGCTTCTCGATGGCCTTCAACGCACGGACCAGCGCGACACCGCCACCCGGAACCACGCCTTCCTCGACGGCCGCACGGGTCGCGTGCAACGCGTCTTCGACGCGGGCCTTCTTTTCCTTCATTTCGATTTCGGTTGCGGCACCGACTTTGATCACGGCCACGCCGCCGGAGAGCTTGGCAACGCGCTCCTGCAGTTTTTCCTTGTCATAGTCAGAGGTTGCTTCCTCGATCTGCGCACGGATGCTTTCGACCCGGCCCTTGATGTCCGCGGCCTTGCCGGCACCGTCGATGATGGTGGTGTTCTCTTTCTCCACCAGGATCTTCTTCGCTTCGCCGAGGTCGTTCAACGTGGCCTTTTCCAAGGACAAGCCGACTTCGTCGGAGATCACCGTTCCGCCGGTGAGGATCGCGATGTCCTGCAACATCGCCTTGCGACGATCACCGAAGCCCGGTGCCTTCACAGCGGCAACCTTGACGATGCCGCGGATGGTGTTGACGACCAGCGTCGCCAAAGCCTCGCCTTCGACGTCTTCCGCCACGATCAGCAGCTGACGGCCGCCCTTCGCGATGGCTTCCAGCAAGGGGAGCAATTCGCGGATGTTGGAGATCTTCTTGTCGACCAACAATACCAGCGGCTTGTCGAGCTCGGCGCTCTGGCTCTGCTGATTGTTGATGAAATACGGGGACAGGTAGCCGCGATCGAACTGCATGCCTTCGACCACTTCGAGTTCGTTCTCAAGGCCCGAACCCTCTTCGACCGTGATCACGCCCTCTTTGCCGACTTTCGCCATCGCATCGGCAATCGTCTTGCCGATCGACTCGTCGGAGTTCGCGGAAATCGTACCGACCTGCGCAATCGCTTTCGGATCCTTGCAGGGCTTGGACAGCTTCTTCAACTCTTCGGTGGCTGCAGCGACCGCCTGGTCGATGCCGCGCTTCAAATCCATCGGATTCGCGCCCGCGGCGACCGACTTCAAACCTTCGCGGATGATGGCTTGCGCCAGCACAGTCGCGGTGGTGGTGCCGTCGCCGGCTTCGTCAGACGTGTTGGAAGCGACTTCCTTCACCATCTGTGCGCCCATGTTTTCGAACTTGTCCTTCAACTCGATCTCTTTCGCGACCGAGACGCCGTCCTTGGTGACGGTGGGGGCGCCGAAGCTCTTGTCGAGCACCGCGTTGCGGCCCTTCGGACCCAGCGTTACCTTCACGGCATTCGCGAGGATGTTGACGCCCTTGAACATGCGTGCCCGAGCGTCGTCGCTGAAGCGTACGTCTTTAGCTGCCATTTGCTGATACCTCTAATTAAATTGATTGAAACGGAGGCTTACTTGCCTTCCACGATGGCCATGATGTCTTCCTCGCGCATCACGACCAGTTCATCTCCATCCATCTTCACTTCGGTACCGCTGTACTTACCGAAAAGAATCTTGTCGCCGACCTTGACGTCGAGCGCACGCACTTCGCCATTCTCCAGGATCTTGCCCTTGCCGACGGCAACGACTTTTCCGAAGATCGGCTTCTCAGTCGCGGTGTCCGGAATGACGATTCCGCCTGGGGACTTCCGTTCTTCCTCTTCTCGTTTCACGATCACGCGGTCATGAAGGGGACGAATCTTCATAAGACAAGACTCCTAAAAAGCTAAGGTTGGTACATGGGCAAGTTGTTAGCACTCTGCCCTCGAGGCTGCTAATCATAGTGTCTGTTTTTGACGATTCAAGTCCAACGGAACTTTTTTTTTGCTGCGACGCAATATTCGCCATTGCGATAGAGTACCGCCATGAAAAAAGCCGCCTTTGCCCTGCTGCTGGCCCTGGGTTTCGCCGCAACGGCGGGCGCCAAGCCCTGGTGGATGCGGGGTTCGGAGTCCAACGAGACCGATTTTCTGCCCCCCAATATCGCCTTTCGCGTGGGTGCCAGCCTCGAAGACAACCGCGTGCGGGTGCGCTGGGTCATTGCTGACGGCTATTACCTATACAAGAGCAAGATGGAAATTGTCGCTGAAAGCCCCGATTTGATCGTGGGGGAGCCCCAATTGCCGCCCGGTCAGATGAAAACCGACCCCTATCTCGGCACGCAGGAAATCTACACTCAACAGGTCGAGGTCACGGCTCCCTATACGCGCTCGGATGCCGGCGCACATCCCATGCAAATCAAAGTGACCTACCAGGGTTGTGCTGAAGCGGGGCTGTGCTACCCGCCCATCACGCACGTACTGTATCCGGGCCTACCCAGCGCGCCGGTAATCGCACCCGCGTCGCCTTACCCCTGGGAGCGCATCGCCATCATCGGAGGGATACTGGCCTTTCTAGGGGCCGGCTTGGTGTTGCGCAAGGGACGCAATCTCGACCTGCCGGCGACATGAGCTCATCGACTAGCCTGCGCATTCTTCAGATTTGTTTGCTGCTGATGATCGGCGCATGGGCTGGATTTCGACTACATTCCGCCAGAACGGCGCCGTCCATTCTGGTAGCCGTCCCCGTGGGGAAGGCCAGCGCGCCGACACCCAGCGATTTGATCGAAGAGGCACCTGCGTTGCCGGGGACAGCCATACCCGAGCAGCTGCCACCCTTTGCGATCAATAACTTACAGGGCAAGCCGACCACAGTAGCGGCATGGCCTGGAAAATCCTTGATCCTGAACTTTTGGGCAACCTGGTGCGCCCCCTGCCAGCGCGAAATTCCCTTGCTCAAGGCCTTGAGCTCCGAATGGTCGGATCGCGGGATCCAAGTCGTCGGAATTGCCGTTGATCACGCGGACAAGGTCCAGGGGTTCGCGGATCGATTCAAGATCGGTTACCCCTTGCTGGTCGGGGAGCAAGACGCCCTGGACCTCGCGGCCGAGCTAGGACTCGCATCCCCGGTATTCCCTTTTACGGTTTTTATCGACCGTCACGGCCACGTGGTTGCCCTGTTCATCGGCGAGTTGCACCGCACTCAGGCCGATCTCATCCTCTCGGTGCTTCAGGATTTGAACCAGGACAAGGTGCAGCTCCTCGAAGCCAGGCGCCTGATCGCCGATGGTTTGGGGAAGTTGGACGCGCAACGACCGGGTTGACAGCGACCGGCGACGATCGACGCCGAAGCTTGCCTTTTCTCCTCCATTTCTGGGTATTATCGCGGACCTTTATGACGCGACATCGCTGGAATTGACTCCGGATGGCCCGAATTCTTTTGTTGAACGGCCCAAACTTGAATTTGCTCGGCACTCGCGAGCCCAGCGTGTATGGCAACGCCACCCTCAAGGACATCGAGACCCGCGCGCAGGAAGTGGCACAGTCGCTGGGCCACGAGCTCGCCGCGGCCCAGAGCAACGCGGAACACGAGTTGATCGACAAGGTTCATGCTGCGAAGCGCCGCGAAGTGGCGTTCATCATCATCAATCCGGGCGCCTTCACGCACACCAGCGTGGCGCTGCGCGATGCATTCCTGTCGGTGAGCATTCCGTTCATCGAGGTTCACCTGAGCAACATCTTCGCCCGCGAAGAGTTTCGGCATCACTCTTATTTCTCCGACATTTCGGTCGGCTGCATCTTTGGACTGGGCCCCATTGGCTACGAGCTTGCACTGCAAGCCGCGCACGCGCGCCTGGGCAAGACTTAACAAACACGGGATTTTCGAGGGGGACAGCGGTGGATATTCGCAAGGTAAAGAAACTGATCGAGCTGCTGGAAGAATCCGGCATTTCCGAATTGGAGATTTCCGAAGGTGAGGAGTCGGTTCGCATCAGCCGGCATCCGCGGATGCAGATGCAATCCCCGGCGATGGCCATGGCGCCCCCGCAGGTCCACGCCGTGCAAACCGCCGCGGCCATGCCTGCCACGTCCGCCGGGGAACACAATCCGCGCAAGGACGATCACACGGTCACATCGCCCATGGTGGGCACTTATTATTCGGCGGCGTCGCCCGGCGCCAAATCCTTTGTCGAGATCGGCAGCGAGATCAAGGTCGGCCAAATCCTCTGCATCATCGAAGCCATGAAGATGATGAATCAAATCGAATCGGACAAGGCGGGTCGGGTGACGGCCATACTGGCCAAAAACGGCGAGCCGGTAGAGTTCGGCCAACCGCTGTTCATCATCGAATAGCCGCGATGCTCGAAAAAGTCGTTATCGCTAATCGCGGCGAGATCGCCCTTCGCATATTGCGCGCCTGCCGCGAGCTGGGCATCAAGACCGTCGCGGTTCACTCCACCGCGGATTTCAACACCAAGCATGTGCTGTTGGCGGATGAGACGGTTTGCATAGGGCCGCCGCAGTCGCAGCTGTCCTACCTGAACATGCCGGCCATCATCAGCGCCGCAGAGGTCACCGATTCGGTCGCCATCCATCCGGGCTATGGGTTCTTGTCGGAGAACGCAGACTTCGCCGAACGCGTGGAGAAGAGCGGCTTCATCTTCGTCGGTCCGCGCGCCGAAACCATTCGTTTGATGGGCGACAAAGTGTCGGCCATCAAGCAAATGAAGAACTCCGGCGTGCCGTGCGTGCCCGGCTCCGACGGCCCCCTGGGCGCCGATGCGGACGAGAATTTCCGCATTGCCAAGGACATCGGCTATCCCATCATCATCAAAGCCTCGGGCGGCGGCGGCGGCCGCGGCATGCGGGTGGTTCACACGGATGCCTCACTGCTCAACGCCATCAGCGTGACGCAATCCGAGGCACTGGCCGCCTTCGGCAACGCCCAGGTTTACATGGAAAAATTCCTGGAGAAGCCGCGGCACATCGAGTTTCAGGTGCTGGCGGACAATTACGGTAACGTGGTGCACTTGGGCGAGCGGGATTGCTCCATGCAGCGCCGCCACCAGAAGGTGATCGAGGAGGCGCCGGCGCCGGGATTGTCCGCGAAGCAGCGCAAGACCATGGGCGAGCGTTGCGCCAGGGCCTGCCGCGAAGTCGGCTACCGCAATGCGGGCACCTTGGAATTCCTGTATCAGGACAATGAGTTCTACTTCATCGAAATGAACACGCGTGTGCAGGTGGAGCATCCCGTGACTGAGTTGGTCACCGGGATCGACATCGTCAAGGCACAGCTGCTGATCGCCGCGGGCGAGCCTTTGCCCTACAGCCAAAACGACATACAGATCCGCGGGCATGCGGTGGAATGCCGCATCAACGCCGAGGATCCGAAGAACTTCACGCCCTGCCCCGGACCGATACGCCTTTGGCACTCGCCGGGCGGCCCTGGCATTCGCGTCGACAGTCACGTGTACACCGGCTACAACGTGCCGCCGTTCTATGACTCGATGATTGGCAAAGTCATCGCCTACGGGGACACGCGCGACACGGCCATCGCTCGCATGCGCAACGCCCTGGCGGAAATGGTGGTGGAGGGCATCAAAACGAACATTCCCTTGCATCAGGAAATATTCAATCACTCGGCGTTCAGGCAGGGCGGCACGGACATTCATTATCTGGAGCGACGCCTGGGACTTAAGTGAGTTTTTATGAGATCGAATTCCCGCTGGCGGATTTGGAGTCGGATGCCGTCGAAGCGGCGCTGATGGCGGCCGGCGCAAGCTCCATGACCTTCGTGGACCGCGCCGACGAACCCATCCTGGAACCGAAGCCCGGGGAAATTCGCCTGTGGACCGATACGCTGGTGCGGGCTTTGTTTCAGGCATCGCCCGATGCCACGCGCGGCGCCTTGAACACCCTCAAGCAACTATCGAATGACCTCGGTGCCCATGTCGCCGCGACTGCGCGCATCCGGGCCGTCGAAGATCAAGTCTGGGAACGGGTCTGGCTCAAGGATTGGCATTCAATGCGTTTTGGCCGCCGCCTATGGGTGGTGCCCAGCGCAGGTGAGCCGCCACAGGATCCCGATGCCGTGGTAGTGCGGCTCGACCCGGGATTGGCTTTCGGTACCGGCACCCATCCCACCACGGCGCTGTGCCTGCAGATTTTGGATTCGCTGTCGCTTAAGGGACGAAACGTCATCGACTACGGCTGCGGGTCGGGGATCTTGGGAATTGCGGCGTTGAAACTAGGCGCAAGCCACGTGGTCGCCGTCGACATCGATGAGCAAGCATTGCTCGCTACTCGCGAAAATGCGCTCCGCAACCAGGTGTCAGATCAGATCAGCGTGCAAAACACCCAGCCCGCTTTGCGGCCCGCCTACTGTGTGGTGGCGAACATTCTCGCGGGACCCTTGGTGGAGTTGGCACCGCTGCTGACCGCCGCCTGCGAACCCGGCGGCTACTTGCTGCTATCCGGCCTGTTGAAACAACAAGCCTACGAGGTAAAGGCCGCGTACGCCGCGGGTTTTGCTATGGTGCAAACAGCCGAAAGGGATGACTGGTGCTGCATCTACGCGCGGAGAGCCTCCTAGCGTGTTCACGCAATGTTCCAACTGCGAAACCGTCTTCAGATTGTCTGCCGAGGTGCTGCGCGCGGCCGGTGGCCAAGTCCGCTGCGGCAATTGCGGCGAGGTGTTCAACGCTCTGGCGCGGCTGGCGGAGGATGCCAGTTCCTTTGCGGTGGGCGGCGAGTCCTCGCATGACTTGGAAACGCGCGCCGACACCATTCTGCACTCGCGCGTGACGGATCCGCCGCCCGCGGAAGATTTCGGCCCACCGGGAGCGGAAATCGCGCACCTGCAGATACTCGACTCGATGGAATTCACCTTGCCGCCGGGCGAGTTGGACAGAATCTTCAAAGCCGCGCCGCCGCCCACGCCACCGCCCACGCCACCGCCACCGCCACCGCCACCACATCCGGAAGACGTTGCTGCCGCGCAGAGCGCTTTCGACGTCCCTGACGCCGTGCGCTTCGAAATTTTATCGGGCATGGAATCCGCGCAGCCGCTTGACGACCTGCGCCCGCCGCACACCCCGGGCCTCAAGCGTTGGTTCGCGGCGGCGGTGCTGTTCGCACTGCTGCTTGGCGTCCAGGTGGTGCATCACAACCGGGACTACTGGACGACCCATGGTCCCTTCGCCGGCCTCTTGCGCGACGTCTATACACAAGCCGGGGCGCCGGTGGCATCGGCCGCCAATCTTTCGGCCTATCAACTGCGCCAATGGGGTGTATCCGGCGATCCCTCGGCCGACGGCACACTGCGGGTGCGCGCCAGCATACTGAACACCGCTGCGCAACTGGAACCCTTTCCGTTGCTGCGCGTCACTCTCGCAAATCGTTTCGGCACCAGCATCGGCGCGCGCGATTTCGAGCCGAGCGAATATCTCGGCAAGCCTACGGCACGCTATCTGAATCCCGGCGAGCAGGTCGATGCGACGCTGGACATCCTGGATCCGGGCAGAAGTGCGGAGGGATTTGAGATCGATGTGTGTTTACGTGGCGCAGATCGAAAAATCTCATGTGCCAACGACCTCACGCCGGCGCAGACTAAACGATGAAGGTGAAAATCGGGTCCTACACGCTGCCGTCCAACGTGCTGCTTGCCCCCATGGCGGGCGTCACCGACCGCCCGTTTCGAATGCTATGCCGACGCTTCGGCGCAGGTCTCGCCGCGTCCGAAATGTTGAGCGCGGACAGAAGTTTGTGGGAGACGCCAAAGTCACGCCGCAGAATGGACCATGAAGGCGAGCCCAGCCCTCGCGTGGTGCAGATCGCCGGATATGATCCGATCATGATGGCCGAAGCGGCGCGACACAATGTCGACGCCGGTGCGCAGATCATCGACATCAACATGGGGTGTCCCGCCAAAAAAGTCTGCAATCGACTGGCCGGCTCCGCCTTGCTTCAGGACGAGGCCCTGGTTGCACGAATTTTGCACACCGTGGTGTCCGCGGTGAGTGTACCGGTGACACTGAAGACGCGCACCGGGTGGGATCCCGGGCACAAAAACGCTGTTCGCATTGCGAAAATCGCGCAAGATGCGGGAATCCAAGCGCTTGCGATTCACGGCCGCACTCGCACCGATATGTATCAGGGAAATGCCGAGCATGAAACAGTCGCGCTGATAAAAGCGAACGTACAAATTCCTGTTTTCGCCAATGGCGATATCGATTCTCCGCACCGCGCAAAAAAAATTCTCATCGATACCGGATGCGACGGCGTGATGATCGGTCGCGCCGCTCAAGGTCGGCCATGGATCTTTGATGAAGTCAATTTTTTCCTCTCGAGCGGAGAATTGCGCGCAGACCTAGCGCTGGAAAAAGTCCGTGATATTATGCGCGCCCACCTCGAAGACCTGTACGCGTTCTACGGCGATGCGACCGGTGTTCGAGTGGCACGTAAACACTTGAGTTGGTATTTCAGGCAGCATCCAGGACAAGAGGCTTTGCGCAATCGGCTGGTGCAGATCGAGACGCCCACCGAGCAACTCTCGACGCTGTTGGAGCATTAAGACACAGGTGTCGATCGCGCTGCATAAGACGGGGATGGATGGTAGGTCATGGTCGCAAAAAAGAAATCTAAATCTCGTCGTGAAAGCACGCCGACATTCAATGGCCGCGACCTGAAGGTCAATGGCAAGGGTGTGCCGCTGCGCTCGCAGGCGGAAGAAGCGCTCGAAAGCTACTTCGAAACTCTCAACGGTCACAAGCCCGCGCACCTGTACGATCTGGTCATGCGGGAAGTCGAGGAGCCCTTGTTCAAGGTCGTGATGGGCCATGTGCAGGGCAACCAGAGTCGTGCGGCGACCATACTGGGGATCAATCGCGGCACTTTGCGCAAGAAATTGAAAGAGTTCGGCATCAACGAGTAATCGTCAGTGCTTACGCCCGTACGTCGCGCGCTGCTCAGTGTTTCGGATAAAGCCGGCATCGTGGAGTTCGCACGCGAACTGAAGGAGCGTGGCATCGAGCTGCTGTCGACCGGCGGTACGGCCAAGTTGTTGACCAGCCACGGCATCTCAGTCAAAGAGGTCGCCGAGTACACAGGATTTCCCGAGATCATGGGCGGGCGCCTGAAAACACTGCATCCGAAAATTCACGGCGGACTGCTGGGCCGGCGCGGCGTCGATGAGAGCATCATGACCACGCACGAGATCGAGCCCATCGACCTGTTGGCGGTCAATCTATATCCTTTCGCGGCGACGGTCAGCCGCCCGGATTGCACCTACGAGGACGCGGTCGAGAACATCGACATCGGCGGTCCGGCAATGGTGCGCGCCGCCGCCAAGAATCACGCCTCGGTCACGGTGGTCGTGGATCCCGGCGACTATCGCGAGCTGCTGGATGAGTTGGCTGCCAATCAGGGACGTACCAATGTCGCGATGCGTCAGAAGCTCGCCGCCAAGGCGTTTGCTCACACGGCGCAATACGACGCCATGGTGTCGGCGTATTTTACTGCGGCCATCGGCTTTGCGGCGCCGACCTTCGCGGACGATTTGAACCTGTCGTTTCGCAAGCATATGGACTTGCGCTACGGCGAGAACCCGCATCAGCAGGCCGCCTTCTATACCGACTCGCGCGCCATTGGCGCATCGGTCACATCGGCACGGCAGATACAGGGCCGCGAATTGTCATTCAACAACATTGCCGACGCCGATACCGCACTGGAATGCGTGCGGCAATTCGATTCGGCCGCATGCGTCATCGTCAAGCACGCCAATCCTTGCGGCGTTGCACGTTGCAGCACCATTTCGGATGCTTATGCGCGTGCCTATCGCACCGATCCGACCTCCGCTTACGGCGGCATCATCGCCTTTAACCGGGAATTGGATGCGGACACTGCGCATGCCATCGTCGAACAGCAGTTCGTCGAGGTGATTCTCGCTCCGTCGATCAGCGACGAAGCCAAGGCGGCTTTGGCGCCGCGCGAAAATGTCCGCGTGCTCATCGTCGGCGATCTGTCGCGCCCGGTGACGCAGCTGCTCGAGTACCGCAGCGTCTCCGGCGGTCTGCTGGTCCAGACCCGTGACTGCGGCGCCGTTCGTGCACAGGAATTGCGCGCGGTCACCCAGCGCCCGCCCACATTGGCGGAACTCGATGACCTGATATTTGCGTGGCGCGTCGCAAAGTACGTCAAATCCAATGCCATCGTTGCCGTCAAGGACAAGTGCACGTTGGGGATTGGCGCCGGACAGATGAGCCGCGTCATCAGCAGCAAAATTGCCGCGATGAAGGCCCAGGACGAGGGGCTGACGCTGCAGGGTTCAGCAATCGCCTCGGATGCTTTCTTTCCCTTCCGCGACGGCCTCGACGCACTCGCGGAATTCGGCATCACCTCCATCATTCAGCCAGGTGGCTCGCGGCGCGATGCCGAGGTCATTGCGGCAGCCGACGAGCATGGCATCGCCATGGTGTTCACCGGCATGCGCCATTTCCGGCATTAACAATCCGGCATGAAGGTATTGATCGTCGGCGGCGGCGGCCGCGAGCACGCCCTGGCTTGGAAGTGCGCCCGATCGCTTCGTGTCAGCCAGGTTTTCGTCGCACCGGGCAATGCCGGGACTGCGCTCGAGCCTAACGTCAAGAATGTCGACATCGCCGCGGATGACCTCGATGGCCTCTTGGATTTTGCAAATGCCGAGGCAATCGATCTCAGCATCATCGGGCCCGAGGGTCCCCTGGTGGCGGGCATCGTCGATAAATTCGCTGCCGCCGGTCGCCGCTGCTTTGGCCCCACACGAGCCGCCGCACGGCTGGAAGGATCCAAGGCCTTCACCAAGGAGTTTTTGCAGCGCTACGGGATTCCCACTGCCCGCTACGCGACCTTTACCGCCGCGAATTTCGATCCGCAATTCGTGCGTGAGCAGCGCCTGCCGCTGGTGATAAAGGCCGACGGACTGGCGGCGGGCAAGGGCGTCGTGATCTGCCCGACGCACGAATCGGCCATCGCCACGGTGCAAAGCATGTTCCAAGGCAGCTTTGGCGTTGCCGGCAAGACCGTCGTGATCGAGGAATTCTTGAACGGCGAGGAAGCCAGCTTCATCGTCGTGGCACGCGATCAGCAGGTGATCGCATTGGCAACCTCGCAGGATCACAAGCGTCGCGATGACGGCGACCTGGGCCCGAACACCGGAGGCATGGGTGCCTACTCCCCGGCCCCCATCGTGAGTCAGTCGATTCACCAACGCGTGATGCGCGAGGTCATCGAACCGACCTTGAGAGGACTGCGCCAGGAGGGTAATCCGTACACGGGATTCCTGTATGCCGGCCTCATGATCGCGCCGGATGGAACACCCAACGTCATCGAGTTCAATTGCCGGCTCGGTGATCCGGAAACACAGCCCATGCTGATGCGGCTGCAGAGCGATCTGGTGGAGCTGTGCGAGGCCGCCCTGGACGACGCCCTGGATCGACACACCACCGTTTGGGATACACGCGCAGCCTTGGGCGTGGTGATGGCGGCTGGCGGATATCCCGACACGTATCAGAAAGGCGATGCGATCACCGGGCTTGAGGCCGCCGCGGCACTTCCGGGCAAAGTCTTTCACGCCGGCACCCGCTTCGAAGACGGACAGGTGGTCACCGCGGGCGGACGTGTGCTCTGTGCGGTTGGCCTCGGCGACACGGTGGGCGCCGCGCAAACCCAGGCCTACGGATTGGTGCGCGCCATCCATTGGAATCTGGTGCAATACCGGCTGGACATCGGCTATCGGGCAATCGAGCGAGAGCGAACACAATGAGCGTTGAACTGAAGATGTTGGGATGGAGCGTGGTGCTGGGCTTGGTTTACGTCATGGTGGCCGCAACCCTGATGACTCAGCAACGAGGCCTGAAATGGAATGCCGGCGCGCGCGACGGTGAACCCAAGCCCATCACCGGTGTTGCCGCACGCGCGGCGCGCGCCAGCAGCAACTTCCTGGAGACTTTTCCTTTTTTCGCCGCGCTGGTGTTGGCGGTGGTCGTCGCGCAGAAGAATACGTCCTACACGGAGCACGGCACAGAACTGTATTTCTGGGCCCGTGTCGCCTACCTGCCGATCTATATGCTTGGCATCCCCTACTTGCGTACTCTCGTCTGGGCGCTGTCGCTGATCGGCATGTTTCACCTGTTGACGCCCTTGCTGAGTTAGCGCCGCACCATCGAGTTCATCAGATGCTCGAGCGCCGCGTCCACATCGCCGCACTGTCCGGTGTGCACCGGCGACATCTGCACGATGGTGCTCTTGGGCGACACCAGCCAATGAAATCTCTCGCGCGCCGATAGTCGGCCGATCTCACCCGCCCGCTCACCGCCGGCGCAAATAGTGGGGATGGTCGCCAGCGTTTGCATGACCAGATCCAGATCCACGGCGGCATGGATGGCCAGCAACGCGGCCTGATCCAATTCGATCGCGGCGCGCAGGATTTCTTCGATGTCACAGGACAAAACGATGCCCGCGTTGACGAACTCGCCGCGTTCGACCCGCGGCACGACCCGTACCACGGAATAATCGTAGGTCCTAAGCTCGTGCATGCAACGCCTCGTCCAGAAAAACCCGCGAGCCGTTCAATCGCCGGGTAAAAAATTCGACGTAGGCCGCCCGCTGCTGCAGCCTGCCGAATTGAGGCTCCTCGGACAGCCAGGACTCGGGAATCAGGTCGACAATGCCGGCGAATTTGTCTTCGTCGAGCTGCCGCCGCATCACAGCATCCGTCTGCTCGAGCTGGCTCGCCCACCGCAACAATACGTGATCCTTGATCCTGGAAAAAGGCTTGACGGAAGGATCATCGGTGCGCGTCCAGGCATGGTGAAAGTACAACGCCGCCCCATGATCGATGAGCCACAACTGGCGATGCCACAACAGCATGTTTACGTTGCGAGCCGTTCGATCGACATTGCACACGAAAGCGTCGAACCAGACGATGGCGGAGGCCAATTGCGCATCCGGCTGGAACACCAAAGGATCGAAAGTGATCGATCCCGGCAGATAATCCAGCGCCAGGTTCAAGCCCGCGCTGGCCGTGATCAGGCTTTGAATTTCCGCATCGGGCTCGGTGCGCGCCAGATCCCGCGGCAGATTCATGAATACGATTTCGGGGACCGGCAGCCCGGCAAGCCTGCCGATTTCGCCCGCCAGCAGTTCGGCGATCAAGGCTTTCGGACCCTGCCCCGCGCCGCGAAATTTGAGTACGTACAAGCCATCGTCATCCGCCTCGACGATGGCCGGCAAAGACCCGCCTTCGCGCAGGGGCGTGACGTAGCGGCTGGCGGTGACCGTTCTCATCAATCCAAGGCGCGCTGCGCACCCTTGCTGCTCGAGATCACGCCGAGTGCGATCCCGCGCTTTCGATCTGCGCAGGTGCGGGCCTACCCGATTCTGCCGCCGTGTGACGCGCTCTGAACAGATGCCCGTGCTCGGCAAACAGCACGAATCCCAAGCTGACGATCCCGCACAGCGCTGCACCGGCCGCCAGCGGCACGGTGGTGCCATCGTATTGGCGGCCGATGAAAGCGCCGAGCAAGGCGCCGGCGAAAGTGGAAATGAATCCCTGCACCGAGGCGGCGATGCCCGCCACCGCACCCATCGGTTCCATCGCCATCGCGCCGAAGTTGGACACCGACAGGCCGAAGCACGCCATGGTGGCGGCCTGAAACGCCACAAAACTCCACATCGTTTCCAGCCCGGATATCGCGATGACGCTGTGCAACGCGGTCACGGCGATGAATGCCAGCAGCGCTGTGTGTGAAATCAACCGCATCCCCAATCGCTGCACGATGCGCGAGTTCAGGAACGCGGCCGCGCCCATGAAAATCGCACACAGCGCAAACATGCCGGGCATGAGACTCGGACGGTGAAAGACATCGGCGAAAATCTGCTGCACCATGGCAACGTACGCCATCATGGTGCCGAACATCACCGTCATTGCCAGCGTGTAGAACATCGACGTACGGGTGCCCAGCACCAATTTGGCGGCAGCGCCGATGGACTTGAAGTTCAATGTCATACGGTATTCGGGATGCAGGGTCTCCGGCAGCCTGAGGTATCCCCAGATGCCGACCGCTCCCGCAAAAGTCGCGAACATGACGAAAATGTAGCGCCACGGCACCGCCAGCAGGATGCCCTGGCCGATGCTGGGTGCAATCATGGGTACCATCAAGAACACGACGAAGGTGAGCGACATGACGCGCGCCATGTCGCGGCCTGAGTACAGGTCGCGGATCACCGAGCGCATCACCGTCACGCAGGCCGCCGCCAATCCATGCACGAACCGCCACGCCAACAAAGTTGGGAAGCTGCCGGCGAGGCTGCAAATCAAGGCTGCGATCACATACAGACTCAATCCGCAGACCAAAATGGGGCGCCTACCGAAGCGATCCGACATCAATCCCCAGAACAGCTGGCCGCAGCCCAAGCCGGTCATGTAGGCGGTCACCAACCACTGCCCATGATTGGGATTTTCGACCTGCAAGGCCTGCACGATCACCGGGAAGGCCGGCAGGATGGCGTCGATGGCAATGGCCTGCGTCGACATCGTTGCCGCGGCGAGAATCACGAACTCGGTGAATCCAATCTTGGCGGTCACCGGCATCGGCTAAGTACCGGGCTTGCGAACGATACTGGTGGCCATGGTGACGATGGAGGCCAGATCGGTCAGATTGGCCGGCACCACCAGCGTGGTGCCTGTCTGCGCCAGTTTTCCGAACTGCTTGACGTACTCTTCGCCGATGCGCAATTGCATGGCTTCGATGCCGCCACGATCGGACAGCGCACTGCCCACCTGACGCAGGCCTTCGGCCGTGGCGGTCGCAACCGCCAAAATGGCGGACGCCTGTCCCTCGGCCTCGTTGATCTGCAGTTGCTTGGTGGCCTCCGACTGCTTGATCACGCGCTGCTTGTCGCCTTCCGCCGCGTTGATCTTGGCATCGCGCTCACCCTCGGAAGTCAGGATGACGGCGCGCTTCTCGCGCTCGGCCCGCATCTGCTTCTCCATCGCGGACAGCACGTCCTTCGGGGGCGTGATGTTCTTGATTTCATAGCGCAGCACCTTGACGCCCCAGGGCGAGGAAGCCTTGTCCAATTCACTCACGACGTTGGTGTTGATCTGGCCACGGGCTTCGAAAGTGCGGTCCAGTTCGATCTTGCCGATTTCGCTGCGCAGCGTGGTCTGTGCCAACTGCGAGATGGCGAAGCCATAATTGGTGATGCCGTAGGACGCCAGATGCGGATCCATGACCTGCATGTACAGCACCGCATCCACGCCCACCTGCACGTTGTCCCGGGTGATGCAGATCTGCTCGGCGATGTCGATCGCGATCTCCTTCAAGCTGTGCTTGTAGGCGATGCGTTCCATGAAGGGCACCAGAATATGAAAGCCGGCGGACAGCGTGCGGCTGTACTTGCCCAGATGCTCGATCACATAGGCGCTTTGTTGCGGCACTACCGTGATGGTCTTGGCGAGGGAAATGAGCGCGAGCAGAACCAGCGCAGCGACTGCATAAAGAACGTACATATCTACGCATTGTCTCCGTGAACCACCAGGGTCAGACCGCTGACCCGATCGATGCGCGCCCGCTGGCCCGCGAGAATGATGGACTCACCGCCATTGGTCGCGTTCCAAGAACTGCCGCAGTATTCCAGCCGGCAAGACTCCCCCGGCTGTAACGCAGTAGACAGCACCAAAGTGCCGCCCACCGGGCCGAACTTCATATCGGGGATATTCTTGCGCAGCCGCGTATAAATGCGACGGCGAAACACCATCACCAACACCACGGCCAACGCACCGAACATGGCCCACTGCATCCACAGCTCAGGCAGCACACCGGCCAGGCTGAGGAATCCCACGACGATCGCCGAAGCGCCGACGAACACCAGGTAGAACTGCGCATCGATGAAAGCCAGCTCTGAACCCAACAGCACGGCGCCGACCGCAATCCACGCCCACCACTGCATCTGAAACTCCCGCTATCGCTAGCGTTTCATCGCGTCGAAGAAATCCGCGTTGGTCTTGGTATCTTTCATCTTGTCGAGCAAAAACTCGATCGCAGCCAGTTCGTCCATGGGATGCAGCAGCTTGCGCAGAATCCACATCTTGGACAGTTCCGAGGGCTCGGTGATCAGTTCTTCCTTGCGTGTGCCGGAACGATTGATATTGATCGACGGAAAGGTGCGCTTCTCGGCGATGCGCCGATCCAGATGGATTTCCGAATTGCCGGTGCCCTTGAACTCTTCGAAAATGACGTCGTCCATTTTCGAGCCGGTGTCCACCAATGCGGTGGCCAGTATCGTCAGGCTGCCGCCTTCCTCGATGTTGCGAGCGGCACCGAAGAATCGCTTCGGACGCTGCAATGCATTCGCATCCACGCCGCCGGTCAGCACCTTGCCCGAACTCGGCACCACGGTGTTATAGGCACGCGCCAGACGCGTGATCGAATCGAGCAGGATGACCACGTCCTTCTTGTGTTCGACCAGGCGCTTGGCCTTCTCGATCACCATTTCCGCCACTTGCACGTGACGGCTGGCAGGCTCATCGAAGGTCGAGGAGACCACCTCACCCTTCACGGTGCGCGCCATCTCGGTCACTTCCTCGGGCCGCTCGTCGATCAGCAGCACGATGAGAATGACTTCCGGGTGATTGGCCGTGATCGCGGTGGCGATGTTCTGCAGCAGCATGGTCTTACCGGCCTTGGGCGGCGAGACGATCAGGCCGCGCTGGCCCTTGCCGATCGGGGCCACCAGATCGATGGCGCGCGCGGTCAGATCCTCGGTAGAACCGTTGCCGCGCTGCAGCTTCAAACGCTCGGTCGGGTGCAGCGGCGTCAAGTTCTCGAACAGCACCTTGCCGCGCGAGCTCTCGGGCGAATCGAAATTGATTTCGCCGACCTTCAGCAGCGCAAAGTAGCGTTCGCCATCTTTCGGCGGACGGATCAAGCCGGAGATCGAATCGCCGGTGCGCAAATTGAAGCGTCGGATCTGGCTGGGGCTGACGTAAATGTCGTCCGGACCCGCCAGGTAGCTCGAGTCGGAGGATCGCAGAAAGCCGAAGCCATCCTGCAGAATTTCCAGCACGCCGTCGCCGTAGATGTCCTCGCCCTTGCGGGCGTGTGCCTTCAGCACGCCGAAGATGATGTCCTGCTTGCGCGAGCGGCCCATGTTCTCGAGACCCATGGTCTCGGCCAGCTTCACCAGGTCGCTGATCGGGCGCTTCTTCAGCTCCGTGAGGTTCATGGAGCTGCGGCTGCGGGCAAGATCGGTGGGCGCAATGATCTCTAGATCATCGCCGCCTTCCGGCAGATCGCCGTAATCTTCCTGAGGAGGGCGTCCGCCGTTGGTATTGCCGTTGCGGTTGTCGTTGCGCGGGCCGCGATTGGAACGATTCGATCGTCCGCCGCCGCCTTGGCCGCCGCCGCCCTGCTGGCCGCCTTGACCGCCACGTGATTGATTCCCTAGATAGCCTCTCACAGGTTGCTGTCCAGAAATGCCGCGAGCTGGGACTTTGTCACTGCTCCGACTTTTTGAGCCTCGACGGCGCCATTCTTGAATAGGATCAAGGTGGGTATGCCGCGGATCTTGAATTTGGGGGGTGTATTGGGATTTTCGTCGATGTTGAGCTTGGCGATGCGGATCTTGTCTTTGTAGGTGTCGGCGATCTCATCGAGGATCGGCGCGATCATCTTGCAAGGGCCGCACCATTCGGCCCAGAAATCCAGCAAAACGGGCTTTTCGGACTTCAGCACGTCCTTGTCGAACGTGGCGTCACTGGTATGAACGATACTTGGATTACTCACTGCGGATATACCTCCTTTTGGAGATTTGTATTGGATGTTGGGCGGGTTGTTGGTTGGAAGAGCAGGCCAGAACTTTTCGCGCGAAGTGACGATGCGCGGCCATTCGGGCACAATACAGCGGGTTTAGCGGTCTTGATTACCTTAAAAGGGTACCGATGATACGGTTGAGGGAGCGGATAGACCGGCTCCTGGTTGGCCATATTGTTATCCGGTCCCCTCCATTTTGCAAGTTTCTGCGAGCCATAAAGGAAAAATGTCAGACGCCCATCTCAGTCAGCTCAGTTTTGATTCCCTAACGCTTCCCGAATCCATCAAGCGGGGTGTCGCCGAACTCGGCTATACCCGCGCGACGCCGATTCAGGCCCAGACGCTCCCCGTGGCGCTCGCCGGGCGGGATGTCGCGGGCCAGGCGCAAACGGGTACCGGCAAGACTGCAGCCTTCCTCATCGCACTGTTCAATCGGTTGCTCACCGATCCCGGTGCGCCAAACCGTCCGGTGAACGCCCCGCGAGCCATCGTGATCGCCCCGACGCGCGAACTCGCGGTACAAATTCATTCGGATGCCGAAGGCATCGCCAAGTACACCGGCCTGAAGCTCGCCATCGTTTTCGGCGGCGTGGATTACGAAAAGCAGCGCAAGGTCCTGGAAGACGGGGTCGATGTGCTGATCGGCACTCCGGGCCGCGTCATCGATTATTTCAAGCAACATGTGTTCGACCTGCGCTACATCCAGGTGGCGGTCATGGACGAAGCCGATCGTATGTTCGACTTGGGTTTTATCAAGGATATACGCTTTATTTTAAGGCGTTTGCCGCATCCTGAACTGCGCTTGACCATGATGTTTTCCGCCACGCTGTCGCATCGCGTGATGGAGCTGGCCTACGAGCACATGAACAATCCCGAACTGATTCGCATCGAACCGGACAAGATGACGGTCGATCGCGTCAAGCAGGTGCTGTATTTTCCCGCCACTGAGGAGAAGATTCCTTTGCTGATGGGACTACTGCGCCGCATCGGCGCGCTGCGCACCATGGTGTTCGTCAACACCAAGCGCGTGGCCGAAGTGCTGGAGCGCACCCTGACGGCCAACGGTTTTGTCGCCCAAGCCTTGTCCGGCGATGTGCCGCAGAACAAGCGCTTGAAAATGATGCGCGATTTTCATAACGGTGAGATTGCGGTGTTGATCGCCACCGATGTGGCTTCACGCGGCCTGCACATTCCCGATGTCAGCCACGTGTTCAATTTCGATCTACCGAACGATGCCGAAGATTATGTGCATCGCATCGGCCGCACCGCGCGTGCAGGCGCCGAGGGCGATGCCATCAGTTTTGGCTGCGAGGAATACGCGATTTCCTTGCCGGACATCGAAAGCTACATCGGCCACCAGATTCCAAGAGCCTCGATCGAGGCTGCTGACTTGGCGGTGGTCACGGCTCCACCCCCCGCGGTATGGCGCGAGCGTGCGCCGCGTCCCGGGCAATCCCGCGGCGGCGGACGGCCTGGCGGCGGTCGCTCCGGCGGATCCGGCGGACGCTCCTCCGGCGGCGGCGGCGCCAGGTCTTCCGGTGGCCCCCGGCGGCCCCAGCAGGTGACTTCCAACTCAGCGGCGGCGAATAATTCCGAGGCTCACGCCTCCTCCGGTCAGGCGCAGGATCCCGCACGCAAGCGGCGGCGACGGCGGCGCGGCGGCGGTGGCCCGGCGGGCGGCACGCCAAATCCCGGCGCCGCCGGTTAGTACAGGTCGGCCACGCCGTCGATCGCGATGAAATCACGCGTGCCCTGAGGCGGCGCCCCGCTGTCGGGATTTCGCACCGCGCGTATATGCGCGATCCCGAAGCGGCGCGCCGACTCCAGCACCGGCAGACTGTCATCCACGAACAGCGCGCGGGACGGCGCGAATTTCTCTTCCTCCACCAGCAGCGGCCAAAAATCGGCGTGCTCCTTCGGCATCCCGAATGAATGGGTCGAGTAGGTGGCATGGAAGTATTGCGTGAGCGCCACCCGCTCATCCTTGATGGCGAGTGTTTCCGGATGCGAATTGGTGACCAAGACCACCCGCTTGCCGCTGGCTTTCAGGCGCTCGAGGAAACCTTGCGCCCCGGGCAGGTATCCAACCCGGTCCTGCACCGTGCGCTTCAACGCGGCTATTTCCAGCTTCAGTTCGCGGGTCCAATAATCGATGCAATACCATTGCATGGTGTGCACCACGCTTCTGAATTTCGGCTCCAGCAGCGAGCGAGCCTCGTGTTCGCTGACGCCATGCGCTGCAGCGTAATGCTGCGGCACCAAGGTGAGCCAAAACCAGTTGTCGAAGCGCAAGTCCAGCAAAGTGCCGTCCATGTCCAACAGCACGGTATCGATTTCCGACCAGTTCAAGGCATGACCCGCCATGTGGGTATGATAAGGGATGAGAGATCTGACCGCTTTGGCCGAGGCGCTGCTGCCGGTGGCGGCGAGCGCCGGCGAGGCCATTATGAAGGTGTATGACGGAGGCTTCGAGGTGCAGCGCAAGCAAGACAATTCGCCGCTGACCTTGGCGGATCTGGAGTCGCAGAGAATCATCATCGAGGGATTGCGGGGCCTCACGCCCGAGATTCCGATCCTCTCCGAGGAATCCGCGGCTGCGCCTTGGGCCGAGCGGCGGCACTGGCGCGAACTATGGGTGGTTGACCCGCTCGACGGCACGCGTGAGTTCGTCAAGCGCAACGGCGAATTTACGGTGAATATTGCTTTAATAGTCGATCACGAACCGCTGCTGGGCATCGTGACGGCGCCGGCTCAAGGATTGGTTTACTGGGGAGGCGCCGGCGTCGGCGCCTTCAGCGAACATCGGGGCAAGTCCCGCATCCCGATTCATACCGCACCGCCGTCACGGCCGCTGCGCGTCGTGGGTAGCCGCTCTCATGCCAGCATTGAGACCGCCGCCTATCTCGATAGGCTGGCCCCGCATGTCATCACCGGGATCGGGAGTTCGCTGAAATTCTGTTTGATCGCGGAAGGCAAGGCCGATCTATATCCGCGGTTCGGACCCACTTCGGAATGGGATACGGCTGCGGGGCAAGCCTTGCTGCAAGCGGCCGGGGGACACGTTACCCGATTGGACCGCCATCGTCTGCGTTACAACTGCCGTGAAAGCCTGATCAACGGCGACTTCATCGCTTTCAGCACACCCAGTGTGCTGCCGGAGACCACTTAGCCCGGACTTAAGCGTTGCCTACCGGCTCACAGAGCTCCAGCGTGGCGTCCAGCAACGTGGGAATATCGAACACAACCTCATCTTCGGCCATGGTCAGTTTGGCGACGCCGGCCGCCGCAATCAGCGCAGCAGGCACATGGATTTGATCGCGCCGCTGAAGGGTGGTCCAAGAAATGACGCGTGCATCGCCGAACGCTCGATTTAATGCATTCCAGCGCAATTGCGCCGCACGGGCTTCGGGCGTATCGCCCCGCCACTGCCGATTCTCCATGAAGCGCTGCACATAACGCACCATGTCGTTGGGGTCGACCCGAACGGTCAAGGAAGTCTGGGTGGGATTGCTCATGATCGTGTTATGGGGGGCGTATCGCCGAAATCCAAGACCCCCCGTCGGCAACAAAGGTTAAGCTTCCCGCCATGGATGAAGGTTTTTTGATTGATCTGCATACCCATTCGAATTGCTCGGACGGCACGTTGACTCCCGCCGAGTTAGTGGGCCGCGCCGCGGCCGCCGGCGTACAGGTTTTGGCTCTGACCGATCACGATACCGTGGCCGGCTTGGGCGAAGCTCAGGCCGCCGCCGCGAGGTGCAACATTGCCCTGGTCCCGGGCGTGGAAATCTCGGCTTCATGGCGCGCACAAGCCATCCACGTGCTGGGCTTGTGGATCGACCCGGAATCGCCGGCGCTCCAGTCGCACTTGGCGGCGCAGACCGAACTGCGGCGCGAACGCATGCGCAAAATCTGCGCGCGCCTCGGCAAGCTCGGCCTGCCCAGCGAGAAGCTTCTGACCACGGTGCAAGCCTTTCCCGGCGTTCCCACGCGTTTGCATCTGGCGCATGCGCTGGTGGCCATGGGCTCGGTTGAGAATCCTGATGCCGCGTTTCGAAAGTACTTGAGCAAGGGCAAGGCGGCGCATATTGCTGCCGAATGGCCCGCTCTCGAGGAAGTGATTGCATGGATTATCGGCGCCGGCGGCGTGGCGGTGCTGGCCCATCCGGTGCGCTACTCGCTGTCGTCGGGCGCACGCAGTAAGCTCGTCAGCGACTTCGCGGCGGCCGGCGGGGCCGCATTGGAAGTGGTCACCGGCGCCAACGGCGCACAGCATGTGGAGCTCTGTGCTTCGCTGGCCGAGACCCATGGTCTGCGAGGATCGGTGGGCTCGGACTTCCACGATCCCCAGCATTCTTGGAATCCTCTCGGCCGCTCCCTTAAGCTACCCGACTCCGTCACGCCCGTTTGGCGCAGTTACGGTCTATAACGTGAACGACGAAGAAAACAACGTCAACAGGGATTTGTTCAAGAACATCGAGCGCCTGCGGCAGCTGCGCATCGAGCATCGCGACCTCGACGATGTCATCTCGCGCTTGAGCATGGACTTCAAGGTTGATGAATTGCAGATGAAACGCTTGAAGCGCCGCAAGCTGATGCTCAAGGATCAGATCGCGCGGCTGGAGAGCCAGCTGATACCGGACTTGAACGCGTGAACGAGATCGCGCTGCGTATCGAGGCCTTCTTCGACATCCTCGCCACCCGCAGCGTGCTGACCGAATTGGCCCTGATCGTCTTGACACTGATCGCCGGCGCGGTGCTTGGCATGGCACTGCGGCGTCGTTCCCGCGGCATCCACTACCGCACCCAGATCGCACTCACCTGGGATTATCTTGCCGCTCAGGCTACATTGGTGGTGCTGCCCTACATCATCGAACTGGTGCTGCTGCTGGTCGCACGCAGCGCGCTGGAAGCCTCGCACTTCGATGTGGCGTTGCTCGATGGCGCCATCCGCCTGGTCGGGACTTACATCATCGTGCGCAGCGGCGTGTTGTTGTTCGCCGCCAGCCTGGGCGCGAAGTCGTGGATCTCGAACTGGGAAGGCCGCGTCGCCTTGTCGATTTGGCTCACCCTCGCAGCCGAGTACCTAGGCTGGCTCGATCCCATCATTGCCACTCTGGATAGTTGGGGCATCGCCGCCGGCAAGAGCCGCATCACGGTTTGGTCGGTGCTCAAGCTGCTGTTCATTCTGACCGGCTTCGTGATGGTCGCCGCCTGGATCAGCCGCTGGGTCGAGCGGCGGCTGAAGAAACTCAGCGGAGTAGCACCCTCCACCCGCATCGGCATCGCCAAATTCGCCAATGCCTTTTTGATCGCGCTCAGCATCCTCATGGGTTTGAATGCCGCCGGCGTCGATCTTACGGCCCTGACCGTCCTCACGGGCGCGATCGGACTTGGGCTGGGATTCGGCCTGCAGTCCATCGCCGCCAATTTCGTCAGCGGCTTCGTGCTGCTGATGGACCGATCCATCAAGCCCGGCGATGTCATCAGCCTCTCGGGACAAACCGGCACCAGCACCGAGAATTTCGGTTGGGTGCAGGAATTGCGCGGCCGCTACGTCGTGGTGCGCGATCGCGACGGCGTGGAGATGCTGGTGCCCAATCAACAGTTGATCTCCAACGCCGTGATCAACTGGAGCTACACCGATCCGCGCATCCGCCTGAAGCTGCCGATTCGAATCTCCTACCGCGACGACCCGGAGTTGGCCCTACGGGTGCTGCTGACGGCCTGCGAAAATCAGCCTCGGGTGCTGCGCGAGCCGCCGCCGGTGTCGCGTCTCATGCATTTCAGCGACAGTGGCATCGAGTTGGAGCTGCGTTTCTGGATTTCCGACCCGCAGGAAGGCGTCAACAATGTGCGCTCCGAAGTGAACCGCGCCATCTGGCGGTTGTTCAAGGAATACCAACTCACCATGCCGGTGGCCCAGCGCGAGATTCGGATGATCTCCGCGCCGCCGCAGCTCGATTGAGGGGAACGGCAGGTGCCCCTCGAGATCACCCCCCAAATTGTCATCGGTGATGATGAGCTGGAATGGAAGTTCATCCGCGCCGGAGGTCCCGGTGGACAGAACGTCAACAAGGTCTCGAGTGCCGTGCAGCTGCGATTCCTGCTGCCCTTCAACACCAGTCTGCCCGTCGCAGCGCGCAACCGTCTGCGCGCCATCGGCGGACAGAAGCTCAATGACGATGGCACCATTCTGATCAGCGCGCGCAGCGAACGCAGTCAGGAACAGAACCGTCGTGACGCCTTGGATCGTCTCACCCAAATGATTCAGGCGGCGCTGGTGGAGCCGAAAATTCGCAAAAAGACGCGTCCCACCAAGGCCTCCAAGGAGCGCCGCATCGATTCCAAGAAGCGCCGCAGCAGCACGAAGTCGGGGCGTGGCCGGCAGGGATGGGATAATCCATGAAATTGGAGCAAGTCCGCCGCATCGCCCTCTCGCTGCCTTCCGTGACCGAGGAGCCGCACTTCCAGTACACATCATTCCGGGTCGGCGGAAAGATCTTCGCCACGGCTCCGCCCGACGGCGCCACCATGCACGTGTTCGTCGACGAAGAAGAGCGTCAGCTCGCGTTGGCCCTCGAACCCGAACCGCTGGAAATCCTCACGTGGGGCAAAAAGGTGGTCGGCCTACGAGTCGCTTTGTCGAAGGCTAAAGCGCCCCTCGTAAGAAAATTGTTGCAGCAGGCTTGGGAGCGCAGGGCGCCGAAGAAGTTACTGCCCTAGTGTCACCTGCAGAATGCTGTGCCTAATCTGCTCCGACAGCACCACCTGCGCGTCCGCCGCCACGCCCAGCAGCGGTTCGCCGAACAGCAGCTTGCGTTCCGGTGAAATCTGAATCACGTTGCGCTTGCGCAGCAGCTCGAAGAAATTGCGGAACAGGCTCTTGTCGAAGAACTCGGGCGAATTCAAACCGTACAGCACCGACATGCGCTGCGCCATCAGATGACATCGCTCCTCCAGAGCCTCCTGCGTGATCACATCGCTGCCCGACTGCAGCAGCAAAGCGATCGCAAGATAATAGCGCTCCAGGGTCTGGATCGTGGCCTGCGCGAGCACCGAGAGCCGGATGGCCTCGAGGGAGGTTGGCGGCGGACGTTGCCACTCGCTGCGATCCGCGTTGGTCTGCAGCAGGTTCAGACGGACGAACGTGTCGAGCAACGAGTCGGCCACGGCGCTCACCGCGGTTTCGTCCCAGCGCAGAAACAATTCCGCGGCGATGTAAGGATACACGCGCCACACCAGCCGCTGAATATCCTCGGTACGCATGCGCGCATTGCTCACGAAGGCGCAGGCGAGCAGCGAGGGCATCGCGAACAGGTGCAGGATGTTATTGCGATAATACGTGGCGAGCACCGCGTTCTTGGCGTTCATGCGCATGATGTCGCCGAGCGGATGCTTCTGCCGTTCCAGCAAGCCCATCGACTCCGCGTAAGCCACCATCTGTGGGCCGCTCTCCGGGGTCACGGTCACCATCGGCGAGTAAGGCGCATCGCGCAATAATCGTTGGTAGAGCTCGACCTGGCGGACCAGATCGAGTTCCGCCAGTGCCTGGCGGGGCGTGGCCAGCATGGCCATGGCCACCAGATTGATCGGCGTGACCGCGGCCGCCGCGTTGATCTCGGTGTTGATCCTGATGGCAAGATCGGCGACGGCATCGACGATCCATCCTGGGCGCGTGCCGCTCAGCACGTCGCGGTCGCTGCGCCACCCCGGATTGTGCTTGGTCAGCAGGTCATCGAGCACGATGGGCTCGCCCAGATTGACGTGCACTTTGCCAAACTTGCTGCGCAATACCTGCACCAGGGTCCGCAGCAGCACGAAGATGCTCTCCTTCTCCTTGGGAAGTCCCGACAGCTCGCCGATGTAGGTACGGCCTTCGACGATGCGTTCGTAGCCGAAGTAAACCGGCATGAACACCACCCGGCGCTGCGCATGGGTCAAGTAACTGCGCACCGTCATGGACAACATGCCGGTGCGCGGCGAGAGCAGCCGGCCGGTGCGGCTGCGGCCACCCTCGATGAAGTATTCCAGCGGATGTCCGCGCGCCATCATGAACCGCAGATATTGGGTGAACACCACTGGATACAGCGCATCGCCCTTGAAGCTGCGCCGCAGAAAGAAGGCTCCGCCCTTGCGTAGAAAACGGCCGATAATGGGCATGTTGAGATTGATGCCCGCGGCCACGTGCGGCACGGCGAAACCTTTGTGATAGATGACGTACGACAGCAGCAGGTAATCCATGTGACTGCGGTGGCACGGCACATAGATGATTTCCGCGCCATCGCCCACGCCATTCAAGTTCTCGACGTGTTCGAACTCCACGCCGTCATACAGAGAATTCCACAGGCGGCCGAGTAATACCGACATGAAGGTGACGAACGCCTGCGAGTAGTTGGCGGCGATCTCCACCGCGTATTTGCGCGCCTGCAACAGCGCGCCGCGCCGCGACAGCCGGCGGCGCTGCATTTCGCCGCGCGCCGCCTGACGCACCGACTGGCTCCTCAGGATCTGCGTCACCATGGTCCGGCGATGCGACAGGTCAGGGCCCAGGGCAGAGGCGCGCTGCGCCCGCAGCAGCGTGCGCAACGTGCGCAAGCTGCGGCGCACGGCGCGTTGCGCGCTGCTGGCGTCCTGCATGATTTCACGCAAGCTCACCGGTTCGCCGAACGACACCAGCGTGTTGCGTCCGTTGAAGATGATATTCAGCAGCTTGCGAAAGCGCCCGACTATGACCCAGTCTTCGGCAAACCACAGCCGCCACCAGCTGACTTCCTTCTGCGGCGAGCGGCCCCAGAAAACTGCCACGGGCACCAAGTCCACGTCGAAATCGGCGTGGGTTGCGGCAGCCGCCACCAACTGCGACAGGTAGCGGGGCGCGCGCGCCGTGTTGCCCCCGCCCAACCAGCCGGCACGGCCAACCAGTTCGAAATGGGCCCGGTCGGCGCGATGCGTGCCGACCAGCAGACGCCGTGCGGGGCGAGGCAGATTGTGCTTGGCGCAGACTGAGTTCAGCACCGCGAGATCAGCGCGGCTCTCATGATCCAGCACATAACACACCGGACGCGCGCTGGCCGAGATGGTCGCCGCAGCGTCGTCGGGCTTGAGTGTCACGCGCACCCAGCGTCCAATCAAGCCGTCGAAAGGATTCATCCGCTCTTGCTAGTTTTCGCCGCGCTCTTGCTTGTCGACCGCCTGGCGATTCCTCTCGGCGCTCTCATCGAGGGTCTTTTGCACATCTCGCGCGTGGTCGAGTTGAGAGGTCATGGGATCGAATACCGTCTTAGGCTTTGGCGGCGGCTCATCGGGCGCGGAACAACTGGCGATGAACAAACCCGATAATAATATTGTCGCACATTTAACAGTAGCCACATGCACCTCCGGGAAATGCCGGCCATTCAGGACCTTGAGTGTACAATCCATTGGGTCTTAGCGTCACTCGGAGTTCCGGCATGCGCCGCATTGCGTTCTTGGTGCTACTCGCGGCAAACATCCAAACGGCCTTGGCGGCCGTCGATATCGACACAGCGGCGCAGGTCTATCAAGACGCCGCCATGCGTGAGCAGGTTCGCGCTTCCTTGGGCTCGATGCCCGCACATATCCGCAAACTCTTCGAAGGCAACACCTCCTCGCCACTGACCGATGAGCAATTGGGCGCTGTCACCGCGGCTGCGAAATACGGCTTTCGCATCGCCGTGTTCGAGGCCCCCGCGCTGGCCGCATTGGCTGCGAATCTCGATCCCCTCGCGGTGAAGAAGATCGAGGCGTTTTTCTTGAGCGACGTCGGCAGGCGCATGGTGGCCGCCGACGTGGCGCTGGCCACACTCGAAGAGTCGCAGATCGACAAGATCATGAGCGGGGAGATCACCGCACCCACCACGCCCGAGCGCGATGCGCTGTTCGAGAAGATGGAACGGGCCGAACGTTCGACCGAATCCACCGTGGATATTTTCTTGAGCATGGGCTCGTCGGTTGCGCTGGGCACGGCGGTGGGTTCAGGCATGGATCCGGGCCCGATACAGGAGCGCGCGCGCAAATCCGCTGCAGCCAGCCGCGCCTCGCTGGAACAGGACATGCACAAGCCGCTGCTGCGTTACCTGTCGTATGGCTATCGGGATCTCAGCGATACGGATCTGAAGCGCATTTTGGGTTTCTTGACCTCCAGTGCCGGCAAGCACTTCGTTGCTGCCAACATCGCATCCCTGGGTGCGGGCTTCGACGCCATGGGCAAACGCTGCGGCGAGCAATTGGGCGAAAGCTTTCGCGAACTCGCTCAGGCTCAACTGGCCACCGAAGACTGATCCAGGGATTCCAGAAAAGCGCGCAGCAGCAGGCAAATAGTCTCGATTTGATCTTCCAGCCGATGGCCGGAGTCGACGATATGCAGCGCCGCTCGATGCTCTGATGCCCAGCGAATGCTGCCTTGAACCGGCACGATGTCATCGCGCCAGCCATGCACGATGGCGGTAGGCATGGGCACATCCTGCGGTGTGTACTGCTCGAACCCCGGCATGTAGAAAGCGGGCGCCAGGAGAAAGACGGCACGCGCTTTGACCTGGCTCGCGGCGGCCGCGGATACGTACCCGCCCATGCTCGAGCCCACCAAAACCAGCGGTTCCGGATGAGCCGCAGCCACCGCAATCAGCTTGTTGACACGCTGGGTAGGGTCATCGATGCCGCGGTAATCCACCGATTCCACGTTGAGGCCCAGCTCCGCCACAATCTTGGCCATGGCGGTGATTTTCGAGCCCCACGGTCCGCTCTCTTTGCCGTGGGAAAACACCACCGTTGCAATCGATTGACTCAAGAAACACCCTTTCCCAGCCGCTACAGACGCATGGCATTGGATGACGAAAAAGCGGGCGCCACGCAAGAAATGTGCCGCACGGCGGACTGGCTGCGCGACTGCCCCGACCTGGCCGGCGTCGATTCGACCGCGTTGGACGCCTTGACGGCCGGCTCGGTACATTTCTCCTTGCCGGCCGGCGCGCTGCTGTTCGAAGCCGGTGCCGACCCTGACGGAGTATATCTGGTGGCCAGCGGCCGCCTAGGGGTCAGAGCCCCGGGAAAGACCGCTCTTACCGCGGAAATCGAGCGCGGTGAATTGGTGGGCGAAGCCGGTTGGCTGCTGCAGTTGCCGCGCAGCGCCACCCTGGTCGCGCTGCGGGATAGCGAGCTGATATTGATCCCGCACGCGTTGATGACGCGTGTCGCTGCCCAGTCCACGCAATTCTCGCTGGCTCTGGCACGCCTCTGTGCCCGTCGACTCAGGCACAGCACCCGCCAGGACCAGAAGCCAAAGCGCGCCCGCGTATTCGCGCTGGTGCCCAACAGTCTCGAAGTCGACGTCGCCGAATTTGCCTCGCAGATCGTCAACGAATTGAACCTTTCCGGGCGAACCGAGCTGGTGTGGGATGTGCGCGCCAGCGACCACACCGCGGCATGGTTCAACCGCATCGAGGAACACAACGACGCCGTGGTGTACGTGGCCAATCCGAGCGCCTCGGGATGGACGCGGCAATGTTGCCGTCAGGCTGACGTCATTTTGCTGCTGGCATCGGCGGCGGCGGCACCGGCGCCCTGGCCCAGTGGTGTCGCCGAGACCGCGGTGGCCCGGGGCGCGCGCGTCGAACTTGCCCTGATGTATTCGGGCGCCATCCGACCGGGCGTAGCCGCCGCCTGGCTCGATGTCTTTCCCGTCCATCAGCATCATCATGTCGGCGGGGGCGCCGACATCAGCCGTATCGCCCGGCTGCTCACCCGGCGCGGCGTCGGTCTGGTGTTGTCGGGCGGAGGTGCGCGCGGTTTCGCGCACTTAGGAGTTATCCGCGCGCTGCGCGAGGCGCGGATACCGATCGACTTCGTGGGCGGAGCCAGCATTGGCGCCATCATCGCTGCCGGCGTCGCCATGGGTTGGGGAGACGAGGAGATGCGGCAGCGCTATCGGCGCGGCTTCGTCGAGACCAATCCGGTGAATGACTACACCTTCCCGTTCATCGCCCTGACCCGCGGCCGCAAGGTTTCACGGCTGTTGGAGCGCGAGTATGGGGTCACCGCGATCGAGGATTTGCCGCTGCCCTATTTCTGCATCAGCGCCAACCTCACCAACGGACGGGCCTTGGAGCATCGCACCGGCCCGGTCGCGCAGGCGTTGCGCGCTTCAGTGGCCATACCCGGCGTCATGCCGCCCGTGTTTCATTCCCGCGGCGTGTTGGTTGACGGTGCCGCCATCAATAATCTGCCCGTCGATGTCATGCAAGCTCATGCACCCGGCATGGTGATCGGCTCCGACGTCGGCGCTGATCGCAGCTTCGGCCAACGCCGAGTGAATATCTTTCAGATTCTGATGCATGCCGGCATGATAAACAGCGCCTCCAGCGCAGCGGTGCAGCGCGAACTGGCTGACATACTGCTCAAGCCGCCTTTACCGGATGTGGAGTTGCTCAATTGGCAGGCATTCGATGCCGCGATCGAAGCGGGCTACAGCTATGCGCGCACGGCACTGGTGGACCTGGCGCATATTCCACGTATCACGGCGCCTGCGCCCGCTTCGCCGAAGATCAGTTCGCTGACCGCGGAATTGGAGAAACATCTGGCCGCTATCTCTGCAGCTGGTTAGCGATGTCGTCAACCCACTGCAATTCAGCGGGGCTGTAAGGCGCAAACTTGAGGCGGTTGGGACTCACCGCTTGAATCGCGGCTCCCGCCGCCGAGTGCTCGATGCGAAAGCAGTGAAACTCATGCTCGCGGGCCGCGGCGAATCCGACCACGAACTGATCCTTGACCCGCTCATCGAAGATCACGAAAAAAGCGTCCTGCAGTCGACGCTCGCCGAAGGCGCCAGCCGCGTGCAGGTCCTTGAGGAAGGCGCGCACCTGAGAAGTCAGCGACTCGGCCACCTCGACATGCGGCGCAACCCGCGCAATCCACCGGGTGCCGCGTGCGATGCTGTTCAAGATGAACAGGGCCAGACGGCGCGAGCCTAAGAACCGCCAATCCACGTTGCCGGCGCGCCCCGCTGCCAGCGTACGAGGACGCACGCCGATGCGGGCCGTCGAGCGCAAGGCCTGGATGGTGTTGACGCCCAACATCGCCAGCTTCGCGCGGCGATCCTCACTCACGATGCAGGCCGGCCGGTACCCGGCGCGCAGCACGGCTTCTTCCTGATCGCAGCGTACCCACACGGGAAATGATTCGTCGTGGCGGGCCAGCATCCCCGCCACCGCCCCGCAGGGCGCAAAGGACTCGAAGTGGCCACGCAACTTGTCGTGCGCCAGTATCCGCGGGAAGTACATGAGGGAATTTTCGTCGAACAGATTCCAGTCGCGCAGATTGGTCAGGGCATCATCGGCGGTGTGCCAATGCGAGGGCGGATCGACGATGAGCAGCGCGCGGCGCCGCTTGCAGTAAAGCGCCGCGACATACAGCACGCTGGGTCCCACATCTTGATCGCGGGACAGCGGCGGTAGGCATAGAAAATTGAAGTCCGACTCTTGCAGGGCAAATAAGCCGGTTTGCTCGAGGCTCGAACCGATCAGATCGTAATCGGTCAGCGGCGCGCCGTCGTCGCCGTCGGAATTGGAGGTCACATACGCCGTGGCCAGGCCACTGGCCGGATCCACGGTACGATCAGGACGCTGAGTGGGGATCTCCCCGACCAGCCGGACCAATGCCGAGGTGGACAAGGCTTGCGGCAGGAAGCGCTCGGATGAGGGCAGCAGCGACAGGCGGTGAAATATTTCCTGGTCCTCAACGTGCGCGGTGTTTTGCGCACGCACCCGCTGGACGGTGAGATTGAAATAGGCGGTGGCCTCGGGCGGGAGATTGTCGTAGTCGATGCTGGCACGCAAAAATTCGCGCGTACCCGGGCGCACGGCTTGCAGACGCAGAACCTGAGAACCTGCTTTCAGCGCGAGCGAGGCCGGCCGCGCGCCATTGACCACGCGCACCACCAGCGCTTCACGCCCGCCATTGTCGAAAAATTGTTCGACCGCATAGCCCAACGGGCTGGGCTGCCACAGCCCACCGAACACATGTTGGAACTCGGCGAAATTCTTCAGCAGGATGGGGCGGTTGACCGGCCCGCGAAGTGTTCGACCGACAAAGGCGGTGCGCGCTGTAGGAAGACGCGCGATGGACGGGTCCGGACCGTGTTCTTCCTCGACCTGGAATCCTAGGTTCACTTCACCCGACTGTATCACACCCACTCTGTGGCGCGCTTACGTCCTGTGCGGCCGCCGCGTCGCTGCGCGCCTGCTCTTCGAGCCGCGCTTGCTCCGCCTCGGACTTCTTGCGCGCAATCTCATCCAGCATGACCTTCATCCATTCGCTCGTCATTCGCTCTTCTCGTTGTCGTCTTCTTTATCCTTGTCCGGTTCGACGATGGCTTCGATCGCGGTGACGGTCTCGGGGTGGTAGCCCAGCTTGGCTTGCTTGAAGACGCGTTTTGCAAAGGTTTGGCCGGAACCGGTATTCATCAATCTTTCGTACAGAGGTTTGATCAACTTGGTGCGACCGATACTCCGCAGGTAGTCCTCGAGGCGCGGATAGCCCGGCTGGTAATCATGCACGATCACCAGCTTGAACCAGCTGGAAGCGAGTTCGGCGTTTTCACTCTTGGTAAAAGCGCGCGCTTTGTCGAGATCGGCCAGCTGGGTCCCGCTCAAACCGGGCGGCATATTTTCCAAAAAATACAGCCATTGCTGCACATTCCAGTCGGCGCCGATCTGCTTCGCCGGCAGCTTTCCCGCAAGCCACGAAGTCCGAGCCTGATCCACCGCGTCGAACAAGGTGGTCACCGGCAGCACGGCATCGGCGGGCAGTCCCGGATTGAACACCCAGGCGTTCACCTGATCGCGGGTGACGATTCCGGGAAATTTATCCAGCAGATTTTCCTGCAGGTAAGCCAGAAACTGTTCGGTGGTCACGCTCTTGAACGAAAAATGTTCGAAGTAAGCCTTCAAGAATGCGTCGAAGCGTTCGCGGCCGAACTTGGCATCCAGGAAATCGAGGAACAGGCGGCCCTTCACATACGGCACCAGCGTGAACACCTCTGCCGGATCGCGGTCGCGCAAATCGTTGGCCAGGATCTGATCGGCAGGCGGAAGTCGCTGCATGTCCGCGCGCAGCTCGTTCAATCCCAACACCTGCTCCATGGCGGATCGCTGCTCGCCATAGACCGCCGTCATGATGCGGCTCTCCATGTAATCGGTGAACCCCTCGTTCAGCCATACGTCGCGCCAGGTTGCGTTGCCGACCAGATTGCCGGCCCAGGAGTGCGCCAACTCATGGGCGATCACCGAAACCAGGCTTTTGTCGCCCGCAATGACGGTGGGCGTGATGAAGGACAAACGCGGATTCTCCATGCCGCCCACCGGAAAGCTGGGCGGCATCACCAGAATATCGTAGCGGTCCCAGCGATACGGCCCGAACATTTTCTCGTTGGCTTTGATCATCGCTTCCGTATCGGCAAACTCTTTGGCGGCACGCTTGGCGATGGATTTTTCGGCATAGACGCCCGTGCGGGGCCCGGTGGACACGAACTCGAGGTCGCCCACCGCCAGCGCGACCAGATAGGAAGGCACGGGCTGCGACATCTCGAAACTGAATTCGCCTCTTTTCTTGATTTTTGGTTCGTTATCGGCGCTCATCACCGCGCGCATGCCGAGATCCGTGTGCACATCCGCCGCATAGGTGAAGCGCACCTGCGGAGTGTCCTGCAGCGGGATCCAGGAACGGGCTGCAATGGGCTCGTTTTCCGTATAAAGAAACGCCTTTTTGCTGGCGGTCTGCTTGCCGGACAGCCACTGCAAGGCCGGCGCACCTTCCTGGGTCTCGTAATCGATGCGAATGGTTTCGGTGGTCTTCTTGCTCGGAGGCAGGTCGATGACCAGCGCACTGCCCAAGATCGGATCCGCCTTTTCCAAATGGAAGGGACGGCTCACCCAGGTTGTTTGCGACTTCGCCGTGGCGCCCAGCACGTCGCTGGCTTTCTGTTGCACGTCGCTGATCTGAAGATTGTTCGTATCGAGCACCAGGCGGGTGGCGCGCGGATCCAATCGCTTGAATTCGAGGCGGGCTATGCCGTCAATCTCCTTCGCCTGCAGAACGACGGTCAAATCCAGATCGAGATGCATGAGACGAAACTGATCGACATTCGCATTGGAATGATAATCGAAGGTCGGGACCACCGGCGCCGGGGCGGGCGCACCCCAGGCCTGGCCGGCCGCAAACAGTGCGCCTGCCACGAGGCACGATGGCCACGATGTCTTCATCTTCGATTCTGCGTGATGGGCATGCCGGCCGGCGCAGCGGCGCCCGGCGCAGCGGCGGCGGCCGCCGGTTTGTCGCGTGCGCCGACCAGCTCGTTGAAAGTCTTTTCATCCACCAACAGTCCGGACTTGCCATCCCAATTGGATCCCGTGGGCAGCGTGTTCTCCACCAGCAGCGAGGAAGCAACGATGGCATCGACCCCGTCGAGGCCGCCCGTGATCGGCACCGGTATCGCCCGCGGGGAATGCGCCAACTCGCTGACGCGATCCCAATCGATTTCCTTGGCGTGCTCGGAAATCTTCGCGGCCAGTTTGGGATTCAGCATCTTCGACAGCAGGCGCTTGCTGTCCTTGGTCCAATTGCTGTCCTTGCCCACCTTGCGCGAGTCGTCTTCCATCACGGCATACGCCTGTAGGTACAGCACCCCGTCGCGCCAGCCGAACAAGTAAGGCTGGTTGACCACCGTGACCTTGGTGCCGATGGGAATCAGGTCGAAGAACACCGCGATGTCCTCGGGATACAGCCGCATGCACCCGTGACTCGATCGCATTCCCACGCCATAGGGCTTGTTGGTGCCGTGAATCAGATAGCTCGGCCAGCCCAATCGAAACATGTATTGACCGAGAGGATTGTCAGGCCCCGCCGGCACCTGGGCCGGGAGCTTCTCGCCGTCTTCGGCATGCTCATCGCGCACCGACTTCGGCACGACCCAGACCGGATCTTTCTGGCGACTGACGATCTTGGTCGTGCCTTCCGGTGTCTTCCAACCGACTTTGCCGATGCCGATGGGATGCGTGTACACCTTCTGCGGCTCGCCCTTCTTGTGCGGCGGGTAGTAGTAGATTCGCATTTCCGCGACATTGACCACCACGCCCTCGTGAGGCGCCGTCGGCAGGATGAACTGGGTGGGCACGAGGACTTCGCGTCCGACGCCGGGAAGCCACGGATCCACGCCCGGATTGGCGGTCACCATTTCTTCATAACCCACATCGAAACGGCGCGCGATATCCGGCAAGGTGTCCTCTTTGCCGATGGTCGTACGCTGGACATAGCCGACGATGTCGCTGTCGGGCTGCACTTCGAATTCGTGGGTCGCAGTCGGTATGGGCAACTGCGGCTTGGGCGGCGGCAGCGCCTTCGCCACCGGCGGCGCCTCCTTGGGGACCGGACGAAACAGCGAGCATCCCGCCATGAGAATGAACGCGGCGCAGCTTACTGCCAAAGCTTTGTAACAACCAACCATGGGTTCTATCTACAGCAAAGTCGGTCGATCAGGCAATTGGTTGCGGGAATGCGCCTGCTGGGTGGTCGTTTGCGGAAAATGACGCACCAGTAATGTTCCCACCGCATCCACGCCCGCGATCGAACCGGCCTCAAACCGACCCTTTCGGTAGTGCCCTTCCATCAGACGGCATACGCCCTGCCACTCCGCCTCGCTCACGCGACCGGCAAAACCGCGGTCGGCCACGATCTGCACATGTCGATCCGCCACTTGCACGTAGATCAACACGCCGTTGTTGTCATCGGTATCCCACACCCGCAGATGCGCGAACACATCGAGCGCGCGCGCATGCGCCGTGACGTTGTTGATGATGTGCATCGGCGTCAACGCCGTCTCGATGGCAAAGCGAATCTCGCCGGCATGCGTCTGTTCGGCGCGCGCGATGGCCTGCTCGATGGCATCCAAGGTGGCGCTGGGAAATAACCTACGCGTACGCCATTGCGAGGCGGTCACGTGCTTGAGCATGCGTCCGATTTGCATCACCAACTTCCCGAGGCGCCGCCGCCGGCACTGCCGCCACCGCCGCCGCTGAAACCACCGCCACCACCGCCACCACCGCCACCGCCGCCAAATCCTCCGCCGAAACCGCCGCCCCAGCCGCCGCCCGCGGACCAGCCGCGCGAAGCGCCGCCGGCCAGCATCGCGAATAAAAATGCCAAGATGCCTGCGCCTATTCCGACGGGCAGGAGGTGGCTCACCAGGAACGCCAGAAAACCCGTGACGCCGCCGGTCGCCACCGAGCCCAAGAATCGACCAAAAATCAATCGCAGCACGCCGCCGGCGACAATTACCACGACCAGCAGCAGCGGCAACAAGTTGCTCACGCTGCCGGTGTGCTTCTCCCATTTTTTATCGGGCGCCGGCAGGGGCTCGCCGTTGACCACGGAAATGATCTTATCGACACCCGACTCGACGCCGGCGTCGAAATCGTTGGCTTTGAAATGAGGCGTGATGACTTCGTCGATGATGCGGTTGGCAGTCGCATCGGGCAGAGCGCCTTCCAGTCCGCGACCCACCTCGATATGCACACGCCGATCATTCTTGGCAACGATGAGCAATATGCCGTCATCGATTCCCTTGCGTCCGATTTTCCAAGTGTCTTCCACGCGGGTGCTGAAGGGCTCGATTTCCTCGGGCTGTGTCGTCGGCACGATCAGCACCACGATCTGAGTGCCCTTTTTGTCTTCGAAGGCGGCGAGCTTGGCTTCGATACGTGCCACGGCCCCACCGGACAAGGTTCCGGTGAGATCAGTGACGCGCGCCGTCAGCGGCGGCACCGCCACCTGAGCATCCGCAGGCCCGCTGAAGCTTGCGACCATGATCGCAAGCCCGAACAGCGGTATAAACCCCGCACTGCGGCGGGCGGTCGTCATGTCTTAGTGAGCGGCGGAAGCCGGCGGCGCGAAATCCACGGTGGGCGGCTTGGATATCTCCGCTTCATTGGCCACCTCGAAATTCGGCTTGATCTTGTAGCCGAACATTTTCGCCGTCAGGTTTTCCGGAAAGGAGCGCACCGTGGTGTTGTAGCTCTGTACCGACTGGATGTAGCGGTTGCGCGCCACGGTGATGCGATTTTCGGTGCCTTCGAGCTGCGCCTGCAGATCGCGAAAATTCTGGTTGGACTTCAAGTCGGGGTAGTTTTCAGTCACCACCAGCAGCTTTGACAGTGCACCGGTCAACTGGCCCTGTGCGGCTTGGAACTTGGCGAAAGCTTGCGGGTCGTCCACCAAATCCTTGGTGGCCTGGATGGAACCGACCCTGGCGCGCGCCTCGGTCACTCCGAGCAGCACGGTCTGCTCCTGGGCGGCGTAGCCCTTCACGGTGTTCACCAGATTGGGAACCAGGTCGGCGCGGCGTTGATACTGGTTCAGCACCTCGGACCATGCGGATTTGGTCTGCTCGTCCAACGATTGAATCGAGTTGTAACCGCAGCCCGACAGCATCATGGCGGCCAGCGCGACCGCGACGTAAGCAACTTTACCCATCTACCCCTCCGGCCCCTCGCAAGTGGAGGCGCGTGGGGCAAGTCTAACATCAAGTAAAAAAAAGCCCCGAGTGTTGGCTCGGGGCATGAGATGCGGACTTCAATGAAGGGAAGTAAAGCCCGCTAGGGGATAAAGGGTCGTCTAATGCAGTTGATGCCACTGCAGAACTTGGATGTCCGTCTCCTCGAGGTCGAAGCTCTTCGCCAGCATGCGTGCAATTTCACGATCGCCATCCACGGCTCCGGCTCGGCCGAGCAACTCGACCACGCCACGGTACTCGTTGTACTCGATGGCATCTTCCGACTGCGCGATGAAGTGGGTGTAGTATTTGGCGCTCATGGGTACAGAGCTTAGGGTCGGCACGCTCCGCAATCTGTGAAACACCGCTCAGTCGGTTGTAGTCCCTCAAGAACCATTTCACGTCCTGTAAACCGTCATTGGAATTATTGCACCGTGTCAAGATATCGCGCCCCTACACAACCGGGTTCCAAGTACATTACCCCCGCCGGCGCCCGCCGGTTGCAGGAGGAATTGAACCAGCTCTGGCTGGAGGAGCGGCCAAGGGTGACCCAGGCGGTGTCGGAGGCGGCCGCGCAGGGCGACCGATCAGAAAATGCCGAGTACACCTATGGCAAGAAACGCCTGCACGAAATCGATCGTCGGGTGCGCTTTTTGCGTAAGCGCCTCGAAGGCATGGCCATCGTCGACCCCACCGCAACTTCAGGCAGGCGCGACCCCAAGCGGGTGTTTTTCGGCGCCTGGGTGCAGATCGAAAATTCAGCCGGAGAGCTGCACTGGTACCGGATCGTGGGTCCGGACGAATTCGACATGCACGAGCACTACATCAGCATGGACTCGCCGCTGGGAAAGGGCCTGCTCGGCAAGCGCTTGGACGACGAGGTCAAGATCGCATTGCCCGGCGGGGCGACCACCTTGACGGTGGTCGCCATCAGCTACACCGCTACATCACCCGGATATTCTTGAACTGCCAGGGATCCGATACGTCGATGTCCTCGACGAACAGCTCCTGGCGCTGAAACAGCGGCGTCCAGTCGGTGTACTTGCCCACTACCGGGCCCCAATAGGGTCGGCAGATTTGTAGCGGCCGTTCGAAATCCATGTCATCCGGTTCCACCACCCCGCGCTGGGGATTTTCGATGGCCCAGATCATGCCGGACAAGGCCGCCGAAGTGACCTGCAAGCTGGTGGCGCTGTTGTAGGGGGCCAGCTTGCGGGCATCCTCGATGGACAGCTGCGAGCCGTACCAATACGCATTCTTGGCATGTCCCGCGAGCAACACACCCAGCTCGTCGATGCCCGCGGTGATCTCGTTCAGCATGATGCGTTTGTGATCCTGCAAATGCCAGTTGCGGCCGGCAAACTCGTGCACCGACAACACGGCATTGTCACAGGGATGGTACGCGTAGTGTGCCGTCGGCCGGTAGACCACCTCCTCACCCTCCTTCACCGTGTAGTAATCGGAGAGCGAGATGGCCTCCGAATGCGTGATGAGAAAACCATGGAAATGTCCCGCCCGCGGCGTCCAGGTCCGCACCCGCGTGCTCGCGCCGGGTCGGTTCAGGTAGATGGCGCAGCCGGAGCCGGCGCTGTGGCGCCCGCCGTCCGTCGGAAAATGCTTCTCATGCGTGCCCCAGCCGAGTTCGGCGGGCTGCGCGCCCTCGCTGACGAAGCCGTCGACCGACCAGGTGTTGACGAACTCGTTCACCTCTTTCGGGACGTTC
>Ga0116227_10002356_pt1 | contig 43094 bp, 39 predicted proteins | sample S1TSphgellanicum_FD_89693 | JGI IMG/M metagenome (GOLD analysis project Ga0116227, IMG submission 89693) | Host-associated microbial communities from peat moss isolated from Minnesota, USA - S1T2_Fb - Sphagnum magellanicum MG | ecosystem: Host-associated > Plants > Peat moss > Unclassified... | reverse complement strand
TTTTTTTTTTTTTTTTTTTTTTTTTTTTTTTGTTTTTTTTTTTTTTTTTTTTTTTTTTTTTTTGTTTGATTTGATGATTTATTTTTTGTTTGTTTGACTTTTATGTACATAGTAAATATGTATGGTAGACCTTTGTTTTTTCTTATGCCTTTGTTGGTGTTTTTTGTTGCTTTGTGCAAGACCAACTTAAGTGCAATTTCCATTGCATTAAAATATTGGAAATTTAGTCTCAATTTTTATAGATTAAAAAATGAATATCATTAATATTTCGAAATGAAATTTTATCTTTAAAATATAATGTATAATATCACATAATCAATTAATATGGAAAAAAGAAATTTTTTTTTCAAAGAACCACCATGTAAAACAAGGAGAAATTTTAATATCTTTCAAAGGTATCTAGAAAATGGAAAAAAAGAATTGCAAGTTTTTTGGGAAATGTTTTCTTAAATAGCCAAGGCATGTGGTTTTAAAAGCAAAGTAATAACTACCTAAAATTATTTGGTTGCTTATGAAGATGCTCTTGTACCTTTCCACTCAATAGGTACTCACATTCTTAAGAAGGCGAATTAGTTTAGGCCAAAAATGATGACATTAGTTTTAAGAGTAGAATTTGCACATAGCCAATTAGATTGTTGAACACGCCCTTGAGAAGGCTCCTCTTTTTTCCTTTGGGGGGGAGGCTTGTTTGGCATTTCCTTTTTCTTTTTGTGTTCTGACCGTGTTCCCATTGTGCTCTCATATGTTTTCAATGTGTTCCCCAAGGATATTCCCAATAATACCACACTTTTATCCCATATGGTTTGCCCAAAGTTCTTTCCTTCTCTCATATATAGGTGGCCCAAATAGGAGCGACTACATCTTCACACAGAAACTTCTATTTTGGGGACCTTCCGAAGTTTCAAAGACTTATTTACTTGTGGTTTTGTTTTTTTTGTACATGATGGGGCAATCAAAATGGCTTATTGGACCCAAAAAAGAAAAGTAAAAAGAAAGGGAATTTGGGAGACACCTCCCATCTATTTAATGAAATTATGATATTATGTTGTGTCTTGTATTAATTAGTTGTGAGGACCCCCAAAGTTCAATTATTTTCTTTTTTCATGGGCATCTTTGATTGGTCCATCACCAATTTTTTTGGAGCTATGGGCAATTCCCAATGGAAGCACCCTTTTGACCCCCTACTCCCATAGAAAAAACGCCCAATAGCTTCCCTTTAACCCCCCTAGTTATATACAGGCAATTGTTTGCTAAGATTTTTCCATGTTTATGGTTTGATCCAATTTCCAAAGGAATTGGAAAACTGCAAAAAATGATGTTTCAAAATTTGAAATTCATAAGTTTGGAAAAAATGTTGCAAAAATGATTAGAAAAGATTTGAAATTCCTAAGTTTGGAGAAAATGTTCCAAAAATGATTAGAGAAGATTTGAAATCCCTAACTTTGGGAAAAGAGTTTTCAAATTATTTGAATTCCCTACCGTTTTCATAACAAAAGCTACCCATACTAAAGGTGCATTCACACTTGGTGTTAGGGACTCTAGGGTTGAGTCCCCGAACACCATGCTAGCCATTTAGGACTTAAACCTAGTTGTCATGAAAATTTTGTGTTAAGCTAACATTCACTTAACATTGAGCTACGGCGCATTTAACATTGGGTGCCACCTAGGATGCCACCTAGATTTTCATTGGACACGGACTTAACATCAAGTGTGAATGCACCATAAATTCGATTCACATGGTAGAGAGTCAAGAGATGTTATGGTTTATGAGGAAGCAATGCAATCCTTCAAGCCAGCTTCATAGATAATTAGTAGATGTATCTGCTACTCCTCCTAAACCCTAAACACCACCTACAAATGGTGTGTTAGGGACCATTTTCATCAGTTGCAAAAGCATTACCGTATTACCTTTTCAGGTTTGGCAGTAATTGAATTATTTTTTGAGAGTGTTGATTTTTTTTTTTCTAATTATCTAATTTACATGCTGAAATTTAAAGAAATTTCCAATAAAGGGTTGAAAAAAGTTAAAACATTGGTCTCGTTATGTTAGAGGTTTAGAGTCTAGGGAACCAACCAAAGAGGCTAAACCCTAAACCCTAAAATTTATTGCCAAAACTTCAAAAATTCGTTTGTTTACTGCCGAAGTGGATTTTGAAAAGTAAAATAATTATTTGGCACTTGGGTGCTGAACCTGAAAAAGGTCATGTGATATTAAACTGTCTTTGCATAGTAGATCTGCCCAATAAAAATCACTTCCACTCGTCACTAGTAGTGTAATATGGGAGTAGCTTAAACACATGTCTGTCAAATAATTAATTAATTTTGAAATTTTCAAGTTGAAAAATAAAACATTCTTGAAGATTCCAAAAGATTTTATATTTTCCTTCACAATTTTTTTTTTTCTCAACAAAATGTAATTAGTGTCGAAGGGCTAAGATGACCCAACACCCATGAACATGTAACCCTTGTTTTTCCATGTCAAGGTAAGGTCATCCCCAATTTTAGAAACCCCTGCAAACTTTTAGAACCCTGGTGTATGGGGAGGTTAGCTAGGGAACAAGAACCCAACAGAAAAAAAAAGTCCTGTCCAAGCATCATCCATCCATCCATGGCGGAGCATTAGTGGGTGCTGCATTCTGCCCTAGGCAATTGTTGCCTAGTGCCAATGGGCTAGTTCTTCCTTTCAAAGAGAACCTTCCGTCCCAGTTTTGACTCATTAAAAAAAAAGGTTCCGTAGGTTTTATCTTGGAGTGTGGGTTTCATGTTTGGTCTTGATTCTTCAAATTTCTAAACCATGAAAGTTCAGTTTTGGCACTTTAAAAAAACAATTCAAGAACCTCCGGGCTTGGTTGAAAGTTGGGTTTATGTATGTACCTTACACATTCCCCAAGATTGAAATAATAATTACTCTTCATCGGTCACTTATAATGATTGACTTAAGCCGTTGCATCTTCTCTCAATTTCTTGTGTTTCATTTTTCATGTTTATGTTGAGGTTCCGAGAAAAAATAATACATTAAAAAAATTCACAAAATAATCTTTATTTCACCTTTATTTCAACTTCACACCTTGTTATTTGCAAAGTGATTTTTTTTTTAATGAATCAGGTTTGGAATTTAGTATCAAAATGAAGTTATCCTTAAAGTCACGCGATTAGGGGGCGAGAACGGCCAGTTTCGGCATAATAGGACATCAAACCTGTAACTGGGAATGAAAATTTTACAAAACGAAAGAACTAGGACCCAAACTAGTTTTTCCACCAATTTTGATAGTAAACTGAATTTCATCCTGTCTTTCCTTTTTCCTGAGCGCCTTCTGCTGCTACATATATTTTCACTGTCATACATGTACAACTACTATAATTACTCTCGAACCTTGTGCATTAAATGCTGAAACTCAGCATTTCATACTGAGATTTAATAAAATTTCCTTAATTTGCAGATACCACTGAAAGAGGGGATAGGGAGTGAAAGACATGGTGAAGACAGGGTGACTTTACAGATAACTCTAATAATATCTAATGCATGAAATTTAGAATTATTATGGCACCAGAGTGGCGATTAGGAAAAAAGAAAAAAAAGATAGGGTGAATCTTAAATTACATTAACTTTTGTAATGATTTAAGTTTCATTCTCTATTTAAACGCAATGTAAATTTAATTGATTTTTATAAACCTCATCTTCCTGAATGACCAAACCTAAGGTACTGATATTATGTTTCTTTCACTTTAAGAATTTATTCATTATGTGAATTGTGACAGACATTTGCTAGCATGCCAAATAGGGGTATGAGTGGAAGTGCTTTAAATAACTTAAAACATGTGTTCATAAATTGTTTTTCACAATTTTAATTCTAGCAAAAAGCTAATTCCAAAGTCCAATTGTTTACTCTTTCCAACAAAAGGTTATTAGTTCAGGCTTGGGTCACAATAACCCTTAATAATTCCTTTACTCCAATTGTTATGCTAGTTTCAACAAAAGCCTACTAGTTCAAATCTTGGAGTAACACAAACTACAAACTTGGTGTACTGGGGAGCACACACATACTAGAGAGCAAGAGCAAACATGCACACATGCATACAATTGTTTTGGCATTTGTGGTTTTGAGGAGAATTATGGATTTCCCAACTCATGTCATAGGGTGTTCCCCGCACATGCCTCATCCCATATGGAGTTCCCATGGAGTTTTTTTTTCTCTCTCTCTCTCTCTCTCTCTCCTTCTATCATGTAAGAGCTAGAGGAAGACATTGATGAAGCGATAGAAAAGAACATTTTGAAGATTTATTTATTTTGGGAAGATTTTAGGTATCATGTATCATTGACCCATCCAACTGAATTATCCTCCAAAGTCCTGAAACCCATTTGTTGTTTAATAATTTTGTTATGAATAAGGGGAATAGAGATAGCCTTTCATATGATCATGGTCACCATCATCAACCCACTAAAGCAGAAAAATGTTCACTCAAAGATCATCATAGGTGGAACATAATATGGCCCCTTTCAACATAGTTGCTGAGCAAAACATATGACCTGCATGGTCAGCTTCAGAATTTTTTTTAAACAATTTTGTGATGGAGCTAAGGTGGTAATCATTCATTCAAAAGGTTTGGCGAAATGTGGCTATAAACGAGCAATGAAAGTAAAAAAATCTACATTATCCTTCTAAGTTTTTGGCTACATACTGGAATGTTATAAAAAAAATCTGGCTAATTTTCTAATTTTTTTCCGACAATTATGATAGTAGAAAACCCCAAAAACCATCCTTTATCCACAAAATATTCCATTTTCAAGTGCAGAATTGGCACTTGGTATATTTCCAGACTTCAATGATATATTTTTATTATTTCCTACAAAAGATCTTCCAGCAAAGGGTCTGGACCAATGTTGTATTGATAGGTCCTTATCCCCCTATTTGGTTGAATGGGTAGAGACCTAGGTAGGAATTTTTGGAGGGTAAGAATTTTGCCTAATATGAGTAATTTCATACTAGAAATACCTTGGTCTTAGGCATGAGTATATCAATATTTAAATTGACATATTAGGTGAGTATGTACGAGGGCATATGGTATTACAAATATGCATCATTTTGAACTTCTAAAATACAAGGATTTAAAACTAGCATATGGCACCTTGGATCCAACAACTTTTGCACATACAACCACTTTGAAAATTCCCAAAATGTCAAGACCTAAAAACATTTCACAAAATATTTTTTGCACATGAAACAACTTTCAATAGCCTTGAATTATAATGGGGAAGATTGCAAATTGCGTCAAATGCATCTCAGTTGCCATCCAAAAGTGACCAAGATTGCCTAGAAAAGTCCTTTTTTGAATCATATAAAGCGTAACACTAGTGGCCTACAATGCTAATGGCTACCATTGATGGCAAGTTTCAAAACTAGTGTTATCTATAACTAAGTTTTGTAAACAAAATTTGCAATACTCTTTTTCAAACATTTATGTCTCCCCCAATTCCACCTCATGAGGTTCCAATAGTTTTACTTTAGCTGAAAAAAATTTGGTGACATTCACATTTGCAAAGCTACACCCCACCCTAACATAATTTGGGCAATTCTTGTAAACCATGACCAATGAATTTAAGTCCTCCATCCCAAGCCAACATCTCTTCAAACTTGTGAGAACACTAACAATGCTAAAAATGTGTTTAGTTTCAATTTAACTATTAGGAATTGTTGAGATCTATTTTACTAACCATGCCACATTTGGTCACTTGTGACAATTTCTTTTCCACCATAACAAAGGACACATTCTTCATTAGAAATAAAATGTTAATGAAAAATCAAAAATTCTATAAGTAAATCCTTTTTTAAAAGTTCAATATGAAATGATGGACCATCAAATAAGGAATCATTCGCATAGTGTCGATAGATTTTTAAAGTTGTTCATTTTGACAAGCATAGGTAGCAGACATTGCTAGTCATATCCGTGTATAATCTCCTTTGTTCATTCTCAACCTACAAACTCATGAACACAAGTTAAGACCTTGGACCTCAAATAAAGCATGAAGGCCATCATGTAATGTGCCTTAACATTTTGAAAAGTTCGAGCAAAGGATAGAAATGGGCCAAAAACTTTCATTGCCTACAACCATTCGATAATATAAAATCTCCAATTGTAAATCACAATTTCCATTCCAACATGGGCTAGACTATTATATATAATCAACATCAACTTGCATTTTACATTTATGGTCAAGGTAGCTTGCAAAACATCTAAAAGGAGCCAAAACCCTTGAATTTGATTAAGTGCACATTGTTTCACCATTGGTTTAAATAAATGTTTTAGTCATAGCTTTGGCCATTGCCCATCTCTTCCCACATGGTACCTTGGATTGAAAGTGAAGGCTTGAATTGTAATAACAAATATTGTTGACATTCACAAATTCCAAAGTCTTTTGGAAAAACATGACTTTACTAGCAATCTTTGTTTTCATGGGCATTTTCAAGTTGTGGGGAAGTAGATTACCATCACTACAAGCTTGTCCAATTCTTGTCAACCTTTAACACTCCTCTTTGTCTAAGTTGTCATCTTTTACAAGGTTAATTAACATTTTTCAATGATACATGTGTCATGCTTGCACACATTTAATCATTTGTAGTAGCAAATTGACATGTTTTATTCATGGCATGTCAAAACATGCACTTAAATATGGAGTTGTTAGATGTAATGGTTCACAGCCAACCACTTGAGGAAAAAATGATGTTAAGATATTCAAGTTAGCTCCTTTATCCTTCACATATGCTAGTATTTTTGTGTGTGAGTTGATCTTACACCAACGAGGGTTTCACTATTTTAACCAGTGTCATTCTTGCAATGTTAAATCCTTCCAATTTCACTATGATGACATGACAAGGTTGCTAAACATCATCAATGAAATTCATTACTAGGTAGAATATATCAAACCTAGTTTTAAACGTCTAGAGATTAGATCTAACATTTATAGTTGCACATTGGCCAACATAAGCAACACATACCTATGCATTGTTTTTGATACCATGTCAAAAAAAAATTCTAAAACAAATTGGTCGTGTATAAGGAATTTAACCTTTGAATTTTTTCATTACCAATCTCCTAAGCCAAAAAGATTCAATAATTCAAATGGTTTCATACCCTTTGCAAGCATATAACACTAGATCTTCAATGAACTTGATTTGAACACCATTCTTTTTGTAATAACTTATGCCACCAACCAAAAAATTAATGATTGATGAAGGAGGAACACCCTTTCATTTTTTTGGATTTTTTGACATGTTGCAACCCCATTTTTTGCCAACTTTGCAATTGCTTTGTATTTGTTGAAATCTTTACTATGTTCGTTCTACAAGTGTTTACAAGTGTTTTTTGAAAGATGTGCTACCATGTGTTGGATCATATTGCAATAACCATTTTCTAGTTGCAAATGTTACCACTAAAGGATGAGGAGGACACATCAAAATTATAAAAGGCAATGTGACATAAAGTGAACATCATGACTTGTGTTGCTTGTACATCAATTGCTTCCTTAGCACAAGCTATAAAATAAAATGTCCAAATAGAACCCCTTTGTGAAATGTCACTCAAGATTTTGCATTACATGCTAATGCTTAGTATAACATTCTCCATGTGTCCTCTTCTTTTGTAAATTGCACCTCTTCAAGATTTTCCACTAATCCTTGTTGTTCAATTGTTTGGATATTGCAACTTTGGAAAACTATTTAATAATATATATACCTTCTTTTCTTCATTAATAGACTTCTCAAAATCGAAGAACCCAATGCCTATCATGAAAGATGAGTAGACAAACATATTTGAAAAAAGGGAAAATGAAATAAATGGGATTACCCTATTGCTTTGGATGGTCATAAAAAAAGACAAAAAGAAAACACAAATGCCTTTATAGTAAAGGAGAAAAAAACCAAGAGGGACCACCCTAAAGCTTGAATGGTTCTACAAATATATATGGGAGCACACCCTTGCACCTCAAAAGTAAAAAATGACACAAAACAAAATGACAAAGAACAAAATGACAAGGCCTTTGAAGCAAAGAAAGAAAAAAAAACAAGTGGGGTCACCCTATGACTTGTCCATGATTATAATATAAATGGCAATACAACCTTTACACTTCACACCTCAAGAATAAAAAAAGATCGTGACCCCATAATAAGCCATCCATAACATAAAACATGTGTCCCTTTTGTAGCCTTGTAGTTACCCTTAAACATATGGAGAAAAAACCCAAACATCCTTTGAAAAATAAATGGAAGAAAACCACAACAAGAACATCAATATAAAACTATCAAGAGCTCATGAGCACAAAAATAAAAATAGTGTTGACACAAAATATAAACATCCTTACTTTCGTGAAACGAAGAAATCTAGTTAGTGGCCTTGAAATATCAAACAATAAATATGATAAGAACATGAGGCTTACCCTAATGAACTTGTATTCCAACAACAAAATATTGTTCACCTTTAATCAATCCTCAAAATCTTTGTTGCTTCCCATGATTAATGTTGCAATTGCAAACTCCATATTGCGCCTTCAAGTTGAAAACATGGAACACTGCGTGGCACATTTATGGCTTTAGTCAAATTATTTTCAAGTACTTAGAGGATCATCACCCATTCTTATTAAAAGTTATAAGGGCCAATAATATAGGTTCACTTCCATTTTAAAGCCAACTATATAAGGTGGACACATGTGACCTTTTTCTCCCTACAATGCATGCATGTATTCCCCTTTTTGAACAATTTTCAAAGGGGGAAATGAATTGTTGTTGAGAGAACATTTAAAATAGGTTGAGAATAACTCCTTTCTAGCATCCTTTTTGACATGATTTTTAATTTGCATTGCGCCCATTTGGGTACATTCATGTTAGTAGGATCAAACAAATGCACCTTTAAGTGATTGCTTATTCTTAAAATATCCATAAAATATTTAAGAATATTTTATTTGTAAACTAGAAAAAATCATAACCCTGAATTTTTATGATTCAATTTTTTTTTGCATTATACTATTATGTAAAGTTGTGTTTAAAAAATATTTTAAAAAATATTTCATTTTCAAATCATTTAGGAGTCACTTATGAGTCCATTAAACAATAAAAAAATTGGTCACAATGCTTTAGGAGTGGTTTCGAATACTATATATTTATTAAATTCATTCAAATCATTTCACATGTTTCCATAGTACGTTTCAAACAATATTATGTAAACACATTAAAAGTTTTTCCAACATTAATATTATTTTTAACATTAAAACATGAAAAGGTATAACTACTTAAAGGTTAAATGTTTAAAGAATTCTTCTAGGTATTTCTTATTCATTAAATTGATTAAAATTTATTCATGTGTTTCCATAATATATTATGAATATTATTATATAATTAAATCCAAAAAATTCAAGACCAACTTAAATTGCCTTTTCAAATATGAAATATGAAATGATGCTAACATAGTAATATGATTTCATTCCCATTGCATTTGTTGCCAACTTGTAAATTCCATGGGGACACACTTTCTCTAAGGTTCCCATCGAGAGGAACACATTGTATCTCATGTTATTATTTAGGATGCCTTTGCTTCCATTACCAAAGATGTTGGGTTCCATATTTCACGACTTATTATTGCCCTTCCAATTTTCATGTTAGCAAGTCTAAATCATGTTTTCTATAGATGGGATCCACATTCCACCTAATGTCATCGTTGTTGATCCCATTTGAATAGATTTAATTTGGTAGTAGTCATTATCAATGAGTGGATGTGATAATTCTTGCATAAGCAAAAGTGGGCTTTATTGAGGTTAACATTTAAAAATGTGTTTTTCCCTTTTTATCATAGAGGCATTTGGATCCTTACATTAATAGGCTAATAAATTTTTTCGTCAATGTGCTAATATTGTGTGGTCATCCAAAGGAACTAGATGCCTTCTTTTGTTGGTCTTGTGCACATTTTAGAGTCAAAAAGTGTCAATGATATTGCAAAGAGTTCAAGTCACCCCAATTGATTCAAACTATCCTTGTTATGGAAGCCTTTTCTAGACTTCAAGTTTCCCAGCATTCTCCTTAGCTAATCTACAGCACCCAACTGGTGAGGGGTTTAGGACATAGGTTTGCTCTTGGGAACCACCTTCTTGTTTTCTTTGGGATGTTCATCCTTTCATTTTGTTCCTCCCTTCCCCTTTCAAATTGGTACTTTCTATTTAATAAAGTTTAATTAGGTTTCATTAAAAGTCCACCCTTGATGGATCTTCAAGAAAGGGGAATACTTGCATTAAGAGCTATTGTCAATTACCGATGGGTTAGTCTCAAATTTTAAACTAGTTTTGGGGTCCAATTTGACACTTTTCAAGTTTTTCCTAGGTGGGTTACACAACCATCAATAGGGTTCACATTTTTTGTGCTTGGTTTCTATTCTAATATGAATCAACTATTGAAAATGTGGTTGAAATGTGAATTGGCAATGAGAAAATTAGTTACCCCTTTGAAATAGGTTTGGAAAACCCATTATAACCTAATGGAATGACATTTCACTTTGGCCGGGCTTATCGTGATGAACTGTACATGGAAAGGGCTTGTTCAATAGTTACAACCAAAAAATAATTGTACAGAATGGGTCAGCAAGGTCTTTGCAAGTGGAGAAAAAAAGGAACAAGGAGTTATGTAAAAGTTTGCAACCCCCTTTGGTCCATATTTCTAGACTGGAATTAAGCTTAAGTTTTTCAACCGTTTTATTAAACTTATTAAGCAAATTTTGGGTTCAACTTTTCCACTTGCCTTCACCTATTTCATGTGGTTGAAATCAATGTTGTGAGGATATTTTGTTTGCAAGGTTATATATCTAAGGGTTTAGGTCTAGATTCTTGTGACTTGGACCTAAGCTGACACTCTTTTGTTAGAATCGTAAACAAAATTGGATTGTGAAATTAATTTTTTTGCTAAATTCAAAATCAAAACTGATATTGCGAAATTTTTTTTTTGAACATAGGATGAAAGTCTTTAAATAGAAAAAAATGATTTAAAAAAAATTAAAATTGAGCTTTATAATTAAATATTGATTTTAACTAGTTGTTGAACACCATACCTACATAGACCCCTATTGTGATTTGTTATAACCTTACACTGATAATAGTCTCTAGCATTGGAGAGTTTGTAATGTGTGCATGAAACTGAACCCAACTTTTGAATGGGGCCAAAGGATTCTTCAATTTGAAAAATTATGTTAAAGTCAGAAAAAAATTAGTAATTAAAAGAATTGAGCTCAAAGCTCCCCACCTACAAAACTCCAAATAAATTTTATAATGTCAAAACCAAGACTGAAGATTCTCTTCAAAAGGAAGAACAATTTAATGTCAAGACCAAGACCAAAGGTTCTCTTAACAAGGAAGAATGGCACAACACTGGATGAAACATAGATAATTGAAATCAATTAATACACATAACAATCTCAAAGCCTGATGGAAGCTGCAAATTATTTTATGTGCAGTTTCTGTGATTGACCCAATCTCCCAAAAACCCTTATCTTCTTCATAATCCAACATCCAGCCTTAAAAGACAAATGATTTGTAAATTGATATCCACAAACTAATTCTAGGCATGGTTTCACAGGCCCACACACTTTCTAATCCCCTCTCCCCTCATCTCCCTTCTTCCAATACAAAGCTTTCAAACAACATATGCATGTGGCCTTCTACCAGGCATCCATAGAAAGGATAATATTTTCTGTTCCCAAAGTTGGCATCCATTAGAAATGATAATGTTTCATGTTCCCAAAGTTGGCATCCATGAAAAGGAAAATATTTAATGTTGCCAAAGTTGGCATCCATGAAAAGGAAATTGTTTAATGTTGCCAAAGTTGGCATCCATAGAAAGGATAATGTGTTATGTTCCCAAAGTTGTTGAAGTTATACACACCCCAAAAATGAGTTGCATCATATATCAAGTATATTCTCCCCCATTGGGTTTGAGTTGTTGGTGTTATAAGGTCCTTCCTTTAATACTTAATTCTTTGGGCTTATTGGAACTTCCTCATTTGCTGCAAGGATCATCATTAGGTTCCCTTCTTCCTACCAATAATGCCAACATCTTACCCAATAACTAGATGTCCTAATTGAACTTTTAAACAAAACAACATCAAAATCAATTGTGACTCATATTCATGTTGAGTAAGCCATATTTGACACCATTCATGAGAGATATGAGAGATAAAGTTTGTGGTTTCATCCATTGCTCCATGAAATATAAGGGATGTTTATTGTAATTTCACAAGTAGTATACTATGTGCCCTTATCACACATTATGTGTCAAGGCCTACGGCAGTAGAAAACTCGTATTTTGTTGTTGCAACAAGAAAGACTACAAAATAGTCTTGAGCCTCAATTGGATTATGTAACCGGTTTTGATGTTTGATTAAGATACTTTTTAGGTGGGACAGGTGATCATTTATTGGTTCCAGGTTTGGTTCTGCCAGATGCACTTGGGATGAGAATCAACCCTTGGGAACATTGGTTATGCTCTGGAAGAGGCCCTGGTAGAACCCATGATCAGCTGACAAATTGTTGTCTTGCCCTAGCAGGTTTGATGTGTTCCTAAGTGGAATGAGCTGTTGCACATTCTGTAAACACCCAATTGCATGTTGCCATATGAGGATCAACATGTTTGAACCCCTTGGTTATGGACAATGGGTCCTTACAACTGTTAACAGAGATCAAACCACTGATCCATGACTGGATGATACTTGTAAAGCTGCCTCACAATGTCATGGGCAGATTCTCAAGCAAAGTTAACAGCTGGATCAAACTAACTGGATGATATCTGTAAGGCTGTGTGACAAAGTCATGGGCAGATTCTCAAGCCAAGGAGGTTTGTCACCTTCTTTCAAGAGGCTAAATAAACTATGTTATCGAAACATAGTGGGGCTGGGCTTTGCTTGCACCTCGATCCATGAGATTCAAACTAAAGCAATTGCATGTTGGGTACATGTGAAACAAATAATATATAATAATGCAACCAATGCATGTCTGAAGTTAAATTATCACTCTTGATTGAAACTAGAAGACCAGCCAAAGCCCAACCACTTACTGACACACAACTACTCGTGTAAAATCTCTATGTATGTACCTTGAACTCATCTGATTACTGGGGACTGGCATGCAGGATTGAATGCAAAAATATATTGGGGGAAGGAGAGTACACAAATCTCTGGTTCCTCACCAATCTTGGAAACATATTGATTATTGTCAAGTAAATAAGTAAATAGATAAAATAAATGTCAGAGCAGATCCATCCAAACCAAGTATGTGGGCCTCTACTAGTGTCTTGTGTGCATAGGTGTTGTCTGGTTCTTGATTTTGAAAGCAAACTTCCCGTTCCAGTTTTTGAGAGAATCTGGGGTGCAGTTCTGACAATTTCTCAAATTTATGAAAATTCTGATTTCAGAGACATCCTAAAAAATTTAGTGCCTAGTTTGATTCAAAACTGAGTTCAGTTCCATCTATATTGTACCTGTAATGCACCCAACTAAAATTCAAAATTATTTATGATATTAATCTTGTTAAAGTATTGAGCAATGCTGAGAGCACAAAAGATTATATATTAATTGTTATCTGTAACTAATTAAAAAACTAATAATTTGCCTAAAAAACAAGACTTAATTGTCACTCTTTTAAAAACTTGTATTTATAAAGTTAGAGAATGTGTATAGCATCTCGATTCAATTCTAGTTTCAGTATCCAGAAAAAGGTTGATTGCACAATCTAGATCCTAATACATTTCAATAAAATTTTGAACCTTTGATAATCTAGATCCTAATATGTTTCATTAAAATTTTGAACCTTTGATAATCCAGATCCTAGTACGTTTCAATAAAATTTTGAACCTTTGATAACCTAGAACCTAATCCGTTCAATGAAATTTTGAACCTTTAATATGAATATCTTAGAACCTGACTGAGAACTTACACCTACCGAGGAAGTTGAAGATGCCAAGAATGGTGTTCACTGCTTGCAAAATAGTGTGCAAGCTATTTTTCTCTCCCTAACCGAAAAACGTGAAATCCTTGACAGCACGGAGTGATGATCAATTAAATGTCACCGCGTGAGCTATTCATTGGAATCATTGACAACCCATCAAAGTCAATTATGCATCTTTATTGGCCTTTTGAAAGAACATTGTAACCGATGTGCATATTTGTAAGTCCAAACAACCGTTGTCCCGTTCTTGATTTTGAAACGAACCTTTGGTCTTGGAGACTTCCCAAAACTTTGGAGCCTAGTTTGGTTTAAGATCAGGTTCAGTTTCAGGTACAATGCACCAAACTAAAAACAAAAATAATTTATAATATTAATTTTGTTCAACAAATGCAGAACACCCAAGAAAAAGAAGGTTGTGTATCAATTATTATGTACAATTAACAAAAATCAATAACTTGCCTGAAAAGCAGAGCTTTGTCTCTCTTAAAAACTTGTATTTATATAGCTAGAGAACTTGCACCTATTTAGAAAGAGACAATCTAGGTTGATAGCTATGAAGGAGAATTGTGAATTCTCAATTTCAGTTATTTCTAAACCCTCGTACATTTTACAAAATATTGACAATGTTGTTCAAGTGTGACATATCTTTGTAGATCTACCATTATAAAGAAGCTTGGGAGCAAATTCGTATTTTGACAGTTTGCTCTATAAGCGTACTACAATCAATATTCTGGTTCCCACTCACCATCAAATGCCACGCTAGTAAAGTCATGCTATCTTGAGTGGGTTCTAAATTTGCCTATATAATTTTGTGCGCTCTAAAGGAGCACCCATCAAATGACTTTGATTTTGTTGAACTGTACAAAATAAATTGTGAAAAATGTACTTAGTGGAATTCCATGAGAACTAGAAAACAAAAGTAATTTCGCCATTAGCTTTTCTATCAATGTCAATGGTTTGGACCTTTTGGGATGAAAATTTATGTTTCATCAATTTCAATGAATAGAATTGGCTGATTTTTGGTTATGATCCTTAGGTGTCATTCTTTCATAATTGAATCTTGATATATCTTTAGGTTAGAGGATTTAGATTGAAAAGCTCACAATATGGAAAAGTGCACAACCAACATTGAACCTTTCCAAGATGCAAAACCAACTCTTTTGGAAAGGTTCATTTGGCTGTTGGAAAGAGCATTTTATAAGCCGATGTGGCATTTTGCAATGGCATTACTTATTGTGGAAGCAACCATTGTGGTTTGGCTTGTGAAGCAACAACTAAAGTTGTAAGTATGAGAAATAGTTGATAAAGTTTAGGAAACCTTGGGCCCCACTTTTAGATGATCATATCTATGGATTAGTCAAATGTGCAATTCAAGTGACAAATTATTTGAAAACATCAATTCTATGGCAGTGTACAAATCCACAATGAAAAAAAGTTGATTAACAAATGACTCTTTCCTCAACACTCTTGGTTATGCTGGGCAATAGATTGGACTTGTAGTCATAATTTTAAACCATTTATAAGAGTTCACTATTTTTTGAAAGTACTACAAGCTGCATTAATTAGGGGATTTTAAAAATAAATAAAAATAATTAAATTTTTTAATATAATTTTTTTTTTGTTCCCAAAAATTAGCAAAATAATTCCAATTTACACTAATTCGAGGCCCCCCACCCATGTCTTGGTTGAAAAAGTGAGAAATTTTTTTCCAAGAAAATCACTGATCATAACAAGAAATTAGTACGTAAATTAATTTTGCAATATTTGGATATCCCATGTTAGAGTTACTTGATGACATTCATTATAATGACTTAAAAAAATAGCTTTAATTAATTACTTCACTTAGGTCTTTTTTTATAGTTTACTGACCAGGTCAGTTTAAGGATCAAAGAAATTCTCATAGATTTGTAAAATTATTCATTTGTAACATCACAAGAAAGTTTGTTGCATCACAACCTACCAGAACACTAATGAAACAAAGAAGCTTAAAAGGACAAAAAGCTTGAACAAGTACCCAAGGAACATGATAAGGCTAAAAGAAGTTGGTTTAAATAGTTAATATGATACCAGAACCAGTTGCCATTGACTATTCAACATTCATGCAAGGGCAAACATTCACTAAGGTTCAGCAATTGAAATAATGAAACCAAATGGACCGTATATTTCATCATAAATAGCACAACTTTACTACCTAGAGGGTTTCCTTTAGAAGGATATCGATTTAGTTGAAGATATATAAAGCAATGAACTTAGGTTCTAACTTAACAATTCCACATGGAACATGATTTGGTGGTAATAATTAATTATTTTTTAAATGCAGATATCTTTGAGAAATTCACTGCTCATAATAGCTCCAAAAATCTGAAATTTGAAGCTACTTAGTACAACTGGAAGCATTTGGTGTATAGACGTATATCATTATGTAGACATCAAAATTTGACACAACGTTGTTTTGAAAGAACGTTTTTATTAAAAATCACGACTTCAAGTTCTCGCCCACTATCACCTATTGCAATTCAATACTTCTTAAAGTTTATAAAAATAAACTATAAAGAGACAAGCAAGAATGAAGAAACATAATGGATAGATGCTACGGATCAAAATGGATGAAAAATGTTGATGTTTTTATTCATGCTAAAAATATCAATTTTTTTGTAGTGCAAGTTGAAAATATTGAAAAATATTATATTATGTGTCAAAATGCATTTTAATGGATAAATGAACAATATAACACCTCATTGTTGGATGGATCCGATCGAGTACTATGATAATATGGTAGGTAACTATAATAAGTGCTATGCAAGTTCTTGCCTTGTTCAAAATGCTGAGATATAAACCTTCCATCACACTTGTAAAGCTCATACATATTCATAGTAATAATCATTAAAATGTTAAACCATCATCTTAAAGAATCATATAGTGGTGCAACTTTTGGTCCTTGGATAATTACCCTCAAGAGCTCTTCTTATGTCACACGTTTCCAAAACCTTGGAATGTCATTCAATGTTTAACTAAATGATTTGTCACAAACATTTGTTGCACCTTTAGCTTTGTGAACTGATATTGATGGTAAAAAGTTGTGTTGGCAATAGTAGAATTCTGCTAGCTCTTTGCAATATAGACCAAGGTTTGAGAGCTTCTGGATGACTATGGGTTGAAATCATTGGTAAATTATCCATTAAAAACAGTCTTAATATTGTTGTTTTCGCTATCCAAAACACACTAAATTGGTATAATTCACATTGAAACTTTCCCAATGATCCAAAGACAACTTTGATTTGAACACGTTTTGATCACTCAAAGCTCACTCCAAAGAAATTAGAACTCCTGAAGAGTCTCCTTCTACTTCCAATAATTATCCTCATACTTACTTGGTGCTGAAAACACCAATAATTTAACAACAAGATGCCCACTTAATGATAACTTGATTATTTTATTACACTTATTTTATTACTTACATGAAGCTGTTTTTAGAATCCCTTATGTTATTTCAAACTGATATCTTAATATGTCAGGCTTTGGAAAACAAAGTTTGTGTAGCTTAGGAAGAAGCTTGTTTGCTTGAAACATGCAAGATGAGACTATAAGCATTTCTGATTTAGAACATTATCCATGATTAATGTCACTTAGGATTTTCTTAAACAGTGACAAGGTCCAAGTCCTAGTGTTGGCCGATTATTAAAAACAGGAACAGATCCCCAACGATTATCATGGTGGTTCTTAGGATTCATAACTGTGGTTCTCAAAAACTCAAAGACCTTAAGAAATCCACTAAATAGCATATTGTGATGATCTATTTCATTCAGAAAATCAGAAACACAGAATAATCTCAAACTCTGAAATATACTTGATTGAGTCATTGCATCAAAAAAATGCTCAATACAATCTCTGCAATCTCTGTAGCAATTCTGCTATTCAACTCTATACATCTCACTATGTATCATCTTTGCACAAAAGACACATATAAGCTACATCGATAGTTCACCTGAAGGAAAAGTAAATCACCAGTCCTGCATAAACTTGCTGTTTCAAAAATGAACAATTCATGAAATGTGACAACACTATAGAATGTGACAACAACACCCAGTTTTGGCATATAACCACAATTCTCAAATTTTGTTGAAAAATCAAACCAACCACGAAATTGCCACTTTATTGCCAGTTCTTTCATGAAAATCATGGGTTCTTTCAGGTTTTAGAAATACCTGCAACTGACAGTTCTTTGATTCTGATCTTTTGTTTTCAAAGAATCAAAAGGTCCAGCGATTCTCTGATTTTGAAGCAATTAAAAAACTGGGAATTGGTGGTTCTTTAAAAATTCAAATACCTGCACAACACTGGTTTAACCCAATTACCAAAACTCAATAATCTTCTTTTCAAAGTTTTTGAAGTCTAGGAATAACATCGTTTCAAATGTTGCATTTTTGAAGAGAACATACCATTGGCTACTGCTTGCTTCCATAACCCATTTTCTTTCCTCTACTTTCCAGTTTATTACTTTTGAGGCTTCCAATGTTTGTTGTCTTGGGCTTGATCTGGGGATGATCACAACACCCCTGAGAAGTGGATTCCTCTGAACAGGTGGTACCAAGCCTCTGGGCTACATTCTGGTTCACACCATGAACTGGGATTTGAAGGCCACAGCTTGAAGTTGACTGAAATTTTACATCTGCTCCATTCTTTCCATTGTTATGGTTTTCTGCATTTTCAACACTCAAAGAAAACCTTAATGCCAGTCATTGCAAAGCACCTCAAATGCACAAAGAAACTGGTCACTGTCTTCCCTTGTTCAGAGAGCTTTTGCTTTTTTGAGTTTGGAAAAATGGGTTAAGAGTGTTGAGATCTTTGTCAGTTACAAGCTTGATGTTGTAGTCCATGAAATCCTCTCTGAAGGAGACAGCCAAAAGGGTATGCTCATGGGTGAGTGAAGTTGGTTCCAAGTCAGCATTTTGCATAAGATAAAACTTGGATACTTTCCCATCAGATTTACAAGTCAAGTTGACTTGCATCTTGCTGCCAGTGCTCATAATTCCACATTTGCAACCATGATATGCAGTCAGGGACTTGATTCAGTTTTCTCTTGAATCATCGGCATATTGTTGCCACTGAGTAAGACTTGGAGGTAAATTGGTGATGTATCATGGACTAATCATAAGCTACTGCTTGATGTGTAGCGTTCCAGAATGTGATGTGTCTGCACCCATCAAGAAAATTTTACAATTACTTCGATGGCAAGCACCTCTCATGAAAGAAGCCTGCACATCAGGAGCAGTCTGTATCAAGTTTACAATCAACTGTGAGACTTTGGTGAGTGGATATTGCAGCTGGAAAGAGGAGATACATTGTGGAGGCATCTTGCAAAGATGAGTGGGTGGCAATAAGACTCCAATGATCACCAGACCCTTCAGTTTCTAAGGGAATGCACATAGCAGCAGTAAAGGACTTGGATAAAATCTCAACAACCTATCTCTGACAACAGGTGGGTGGGAACTAAAGAAAAACAAAACAAATCCAACATGGAAACAAAATAGAAACACTTGCAGCAAGGGTTGGTTTGTCTGCATGATAAGGTTCTAATATTGCTAGCTACAAAGTGCAGGAATCATCAACTATGGAACTCGACAGTTACCTCATAATTCCTTCACTTATAAGTTGGCATTGCAAAACAGAAAACAGGATTAGGACTTAAGAGATTCTCATGAGAGAGGACTGCAGAAATACTGCCTTGTGCTGCAAAATCCTGGAGTTGCCAGACAATGCCTGGAAATTGCACACGTTGACCAAAAGCCAACGAAGTTTAATTCATACAACAAATAAAGCCATTTACATCTCACTGACTGAAGATCCTCTAGAGCATACCTCCACCATATAACAACAAAGTTTCTGCATGTTTTTCACACCTGTTGTCAGATATAGTTTTGCTTTGAATCTTAGGCACATTACTTTGCCAAGGGTTCTATATCCTACAGGAATCTAAAACCTTCCTTACAACTCTGACTTTAAGAAGCACCACCCCATTTAATGGCAACAAATGTCCTGCCGCAAAAAATGTTCAAATCTCAAGCATTTTTATGACCTTACATGCAGAATCCAGATTGAAATTGCCGCCTGCTTTGTACTGTATCCTTGTTGTAGCCTCCCACTCCTGACAAGAGAAAGCTGTGCAGGTGGACAAACAAGGATAGAGCACATCCAGATGAAATACAAGAATACAAGTGTACATTGATAGAGCACACATACCAGATGAACACAAATATACAAGTGTGCAAAAACTCTTACTGCAGTGCTGTAGGAAAAGGCAAAATACTGACCTGTGATCCCAGAACTCTAGTACCCAAAAATCAAAATCACAGACAGATCTTCCCTGACACTTGTCAAGGTTTAGGGTTTACATAAGGTTCAGTGTATTGCACTTGTTTTCAAGGAAATTAAAGGTTTGTGGAGTGCTACTGAGAGCAAGAATATACAAGCAACAATCATACTTCATGCGCATCTGCTTCCAGTAAGCTCAAGAGAAGAGATTTTTCTTCAAGTTTTGGATTGCAAGTCATGGTTACAACTGGGAGATTTATGTCATAATCTTTCTTCCCACTACATGAGCAGATGCATCATCAGCTTTGTCTTCCAGGTATATGTATGCTCTTCAAGGAATTGTGTGTTCTGGACGTTCTGCATACTTACCGTCTTCAGAATGAGCTTGCTCCATTGCTGGAGCACCAGGTTCAATTCCCCAGATTGCTCAATACTGCTCTTTTCAAGCTCTTGACCTGCTTGTGTGTGTCTGAACGAGCTTGTGAATTCCCCACAACCTGAAGCTTGGCAATGTCCTGTTGTTCAGCAAATTGCAATGCCACTGTCTCCTCTAGTGCTTGATTTTATGTCTTGAGCTGACCATCTTCTCTTGCAAGCATTTGTTCAATTCTCACACCATTTCTGTTGCCATTGTTTCAATTGCTGATTTGAGAGCTGTGACCTCTGACATTGCCATCTTGCCATCCTGTGCAAGCTTGCAAAGCCCACATTGTTTGAAGAGCTTCCTTTTGCAGTTTCCATCTCCAGGGGGCATACCCTAATACTCCAAAAGCTTTCCTTCTCCATGTCCTCCACTTTGTTGACTGCGAAGTGGCACTCCTCTGCAAGCTTCTTCTCCACTGCTGCAAGAACTGCTGCTGGGTTCTTCCTTCTTCGCTGCTTCCAAAGCCTTGAATGAGATCTTCTTTTCTCCTTGCCCTAAAACTGCGCTTTCAGGCTTCTTCGCCGTTTAGGGCACACGACGACGTCCCTGCAGAGCTTCCCATCGCAGAGCGCCTGGACTTCCGCCTCTAGTCCCCTGAAGCTCGGGATCACGCCATGTTCATCAACATCGCGGGAATCCGGAAGCTCTTTTCTCTTTCCTTTTTTTGTGGCATTGCGCGCGAGGAAGAAATTCTAGGGTTAGAGGATTGTGAGAACCTGTCGCCTCAAGTTGCTTGATCTGTTTCGCCTCTCTCATTTCCGATATCAGTCGGAAGATCTTCTTGTTCTTCCGAAGTACTCTAAGCGCTTGAAGAGAGAGCACAGAGAGAGACAGAGACAGAGAAAGAAAGAAGGGGGGGGTTGATTTTTTGGGGGGTTTTGTGCACAGTTTTCTTTAGAGATGAAGAAGGGAGCGCACCCAGCGTTGCAGTTTATAACCATAGTCTCGCCGCACGGGAGACTGATCCGAGTCCTGGCGGGGAAAGCGTTCAAGCTGGACCGTCCTTTCTACGTACGCGACCCGGGGAAGCAGTCTGAGACTGTGGGACAGCTTGCCAAGTTCAAGCGCCGCTTCGATTTCACCCCCAAAGCGTCGTCTTCTTCCTCCAATCCCCCCACCTCCGGTTCATCATAGCACCAGAGGTACACACGAGTTGGAGACTCTCACGGCCTTCCTCAGAAGCAGTACTCTTGTAAAAACCAAGAGAGAAATTCATTTTCTGTTTTTTCAGCCGTTACAGGACCACTTTGTACTGGATTTGCTGCCTGCACCCCCCACACACACACAAATCAAGTTACCAGGAGGAGAAGAAGCACCGCCATGTAGTAAGGAATAGAGTGAGAAAGAAAAAGACACAGTTGTGAATGTGGAGCCTTGTAGAATGCAGGATTTGGACAGTTTTTCTTCAGGGAAACATCACCATGTAGTGAGGAATAGAGTGAGCAAGAAGAAGAAGACATGGCTGTGAATTAAGAGCTTCCTGAATGCAGGATTTGGACAATTTTTCTTCAGGAAACATCACCATGTAGGAAGGAATAAAGTGAGGAAGAAGAAGAAGACATGGATGTGAATGTGGAGCCTTCCAGAATGCGAGATTTGGGCAGTTTCTTTTCTGGAAACACCATCATGTAGGAAGGAATAGAGTGACCAAGAAGACATGGATGTGAATGTGGACCTTCCAGAATATGGGATTTGGATAGTGCTTTTCTTCTTGTCTTGATGGTTTTTGGATCTGTAACTTGCTTGTAGTACAAAAAGGGAAGGAACACAAGTCGTGTCTTTGATCCATTGTGCACAATTGAGGTTTGAGGTTTTGCCTTAATCTGAACGCTGAAGTTTTTTATGGAGATTGACGGGTCTACCCTGAGAGGCAAGATGTGAGAGCTTGCAGGATATGTAATGAGATAGGTTGCTGTGCATGGATTTCAAGGAAAGTTGATGAAATTGTCATAGAGAATTCATGAATAATGAACAAACTGTGAGGAAGGTATGATTTTCATGAACATCTACAACTAACACAAGAATAGAAATGACAAAGTGGAAGTAGATATGAATCAGTTCTAGTGTACACATGTTTGGTGCATGTGTGTCATGGTTTCAGTGTACACCTGCTTGGTGCATGTGTGTCATGGTTTCAGTGTACACCTACTTGGTGCATCTGTGTGTATGTGCATGAAACATCAAAGCTTGATTTGTTGGTGGCTGAAGTCTTTTAAGGAGAAGATGGGAGGCCAGCAGGCTGGTCTCTTGTTGAGATGAAAAATTGTCAATGCTTTCTGCTGTGCATTTGTTGTCAAATTGCTACAAGTGCTCATGCATTGGTAAACATGTTGATTTCAATATGCATCAGAAACATTTGTGAGAGGATTGGAAGTGGTGCTAGTGCAGTAATGTTTGTACTAACAGATCCTTAAGTTGGGTGGGTTGGATCCCTCACCCCAACATCCCTGTTAGCCCAAAGTTTTCTAGACACATTTCAACATGAATGTGGACATTGTCATTTTCCCATCTCTGAATTCTGCAGCATGAACATCTTGGCAGCTGCAAAAATGCAAACACAAGTTTTTGTCAGAATTGTCACTGCATTCCACTCAAATTTTTGTTGACTGTAATTCCTTGAAGGGATGGGACTGTACAACCATGCAGACTAAGTGATGAGAGCTCCATTAGAGCTTAATAAGTGAGGCTTGGTTGCAATTGTACAACCTATTATCACATCATAGGCTAATTCTATCAACCTGAAATTAGGGTTATATTGTCCCAGTGAAAGGACATAATTTGTATTGTGAAACTACTTATGGAAGGCAAATCCAGACAAAAATGACCTTTATTCTTACCTACACTAGGAATTGGAAGTAAGCTCCTTGGTGAGATGGATTTGCTCTCCAACACTCAAAATGACAGAAGTTATGGAATCCCATATGGAGTTGTACAGAATAGTGTCATGAGGGACTGAAGGACCTCTGGTGCCAATTGACATCACAAATTGACTGTCATAAAATGCTTCCGGGGTCTACCTTGGTTGCTGCCATCAAGTGCTCAAGTGCTGGCATGTGGGTGCAATTGATGGTTTGGGTGTTGGGGAAGATGGGGGATATGAAGTCTATGTGAAGGGGAGAGAGAAGAGGGACAACTGGGTGAGCAGATGAAAGATCTGCTGCATCCCCACGAGTGTCAAATTGCCAGATCCTCCAGTATACTTCACATCTCTGTGGCTGCAATAATGCCAAAATCTATCCTTGAAAAGCCTCTGTCCAGGTGCAACAGCAAGTCTCAGTGGAGCTCAAGTATGTTGTCAAAGAGTTGTGACAACTTGTGTGCTTATCAGTACCTATGTCATACTACTGTGGATTCTAGTGTTGAAGTCACTGCAACTTTGAGATCCATTAGTGAGGTCATTGCACAGGATTGCAAATGCAGACACAGGTTGCACAGCCCTTATGCCATAAGCAGCAGTGGGAACTGAAAAGAATGAGGAAGAGGATGTAGGGAAAACAACCTGCAGATGCAATTCCTATATGACCATACACATCCCAGTGTGCACATTTCATGCGATAACGCATGCTTTTGTTGGTCCACTGGCTCATCTGCTCACCTTGTGCTCTCCTGTTGCCTGCAGCTGCTCCATTTAGCCCTCCAGCCATAGCTAACCCTCTATCAATTCTATCTTCCATCCTCTTGCTGTTTTTCTGCTCAATTGAGACTTGCAAACAGATCTAAAAACCTCTTTGACAAGCTCCATCACAAAGCAGTGAGCAGGTTGAATCTCTGCAACAAGAAGACTAGGAAAGGATTCAAGGTTCAAGGGTTTTAGAGTCTTAGGGTTTAAGGAGGGTTTTGAGAGCTTTCCAAACATCTAGAGCTGGAATTGATGAATGTGCACCGAAGAGAACTTTCTCCAGATTAAGAGCTTGAAAGTATGACCTTGATGGATGATGCATATCTTCTTGGACGATTTATCGTCAATTCTAATCATCCGTTCTGACAGTTTTCATTCATGAGGAGACTCCTTGGAAGTTGGTAATCTGGAAAGAAACCCTGCAAGGAACGAAAGAAAAAGCTTCCTGCGCGATGGAGCTTCCTTTCAGTTTTCTTCTGTTATTCTGCTGCTGCCACAGTGTTCGGTTTTGTTGGATTTGCGGCGCTCGTCAATCGGGGTGCCTGCGTGCGTGTGAGAGAAGAAGCTAGCCTGGAGGTAGGTCAAATGCGACGCACAAATGCTCTTTTTCTTTGGTTTTTTTGTGTTTTGTTGTGATAAGGTAGAAAATCTAAGAAGCGGAAAGTCGGGATATGGGTGACTGTCAGTCTTATTCTTGACTTGCTGCTGCTGCTGTGGAGTTGTTTAAGTTGGAGGAGGAGGAGGAAATCATGCCTGCCATTGTCATGGAAGACGAAGTGGAGCCAATTCTGGCGGAGAATCCTCAGAGGTTCTGCATGTTCCCTATAAAATACCCAGCAGTATGGGAAATGTACAAAAAGGCGGAGGCCAGCTTTTGGACAGGTATGCCATTTCCCTCTCTACTCCAGAAGCATGTGTAGTAACGCATCTCAGTACTTGGGAATCAGGAGAGGGGATGGAAGAATAGTAGTAGAGAAAGGAGAGAATTTGCAGGTTGTCAGGGTTTAGGGTTTAAGTTGCTTCACAGTACATTCATGTTGAGCTTCAATGTAAACTCCAACAATTTTTTTGAACTGAGAATTTGTTTCCTTCTGGAGTATCTGGCTTTCAGGCCCACACATCTCAGTAACTGGGAATCAGTAGCGGGGATGGAATAGTAGTAGGAGAGAGAGAGAAATGAGAGAGTCTGCAGGTTGTTAGGGTTTAGGGTTTAAGTTGCTTTACAGTACCTACATGCTGAGCTTCAATGCAACTCCAACAAATCTTTTGAACTGAGAATTTTTCTTCCTTCTGGAGTTTCTGGCTTTCAGGCTCACAAATCTCAGTACTTGGGAATCAGGAGAGGATGGAAGAATAGTAGTAGGAGTGTGAGAGAAATGAGAGAGTTTGCAGGCTGTTAGGGTTAGGGTTTAAGTTGCTTCAGAGTACATACATGCTCTGAGCTTCAATGCAAACTCCAACAATTTTTTTGAACTGAGAATTTGCTTTCTTTTGGAGTATCTGGGCTTTCAGGCTTCCAGAGTTTTTTTATGCTTGAAATGCTTCCACTTGGGAATAACTGGGTTCTGAAGATTTTTTGTTGTGCTTTGATGTATACTGCTCATTTTAGCTTTGTTTCCTCTTAATTCTTTCACCTGGCTGTCTTGGCCATTAGCAATTGAATGAGAAATTGTTGTGAATGCAGCTGAGGAGGTTGATCTGTCACAAGACCAGAAGCATTGGGAGAAGTTGAAGCCTGATGAGAGACACTTCATCAGCCATGTGTTAGCCTTCTTTGCAGCATCTGATGGGATTGTGCTTGAAAATTTGGCAGTTCGGTTTATGAAAGAGATCCAGATTCCTGAGGTGTTCTTACATTCTTCTCTTCATCAGTAGAGAGAGAGAGGAGGATATACTTGAATTACTAGAGCATATTTTGCTCAAACAAAGATAGTTCCTGAGGAATAGTGTTTTGGTGATTGTCTGTCTTTGCATCCATCACTTGCTGATACGAAATTTGTGAAGAGAAATGCTGACTCCTCTCCATTGAAATGTCTGCAGGCTCGTGCTTTCTATGGGTTTCAGATTGCTATTGAGAACATCCACTCAGGTGACTTTATAGTTCACCCTGTGATAACAGGTTTCTTCTAAGTAGGCATGTCCTGAAGCTGTCGAATGTAATCATCATTTTGTATCATATCTCAATTTGGGTGACAAGCCTTGATGTTCATGCTTGACTCTGGTTCTTGGCTTTGTATTGACAGAGATGTACAGCCTTTTGCTGGAGAGTTATATCAAGGACCATAAGGAGAAAGCAAGGCTGTTTAATGCCATTGAGACCATCCCTTGTGTAACCAAAAAGGCACAATGGGCATTACGTTGGATTGATGGTGCTGAAAGTTTTGCAGAGAGGATCCTAGCCTTTGCGTGTGTGGAGGGCATATTCTTTTCTGGAAGGTACAGCTAAATTCATTTATCATCATTGTCTTAACATTTCTGGTTTTTATGTGTCCAAGCAAGCAAGCCTTGACATTTTGCCATCCTCATGCAGTGGCTAACTTCTTCATTTGCTTTGTTTTCAGCTTCTGTGCAATCTTCTGGTTGAAGAAGAGGGGTTTAATGCCTGGATTGACCTTCTCCAATGAACTCATTTCAAGAGATGAGGGCCTGCATTGTGACTTTGCTTGTCTCCTTTATTTGTAAGTCAGTTCAATCAATTGTGGACAATGCCATGTTGTGTTCTTTACTGCAGCCTTACAGTTGTGTCTCCTTCTTGTATATGCTTCTTTGACTTCTTACCACTGTACCTCGCTTTTCAGGTGTATAGTCTCTGATGTGTGCATAGGGGATTACGGTCCAAAGATGTCTCCTTATGGTCGATGCTTCATTTGCTTACTATTTCTGTTTTCCAGTATATAGATAGCGCTACTGCTTGGTTAGAAATGCACATGGAGTTTATGGTCAGGAGACTGCACATGCTCCTGCCCATGTATAACGTATTTTGCAGTAGGTGGAATGTTTTAGCTAGAATTTGGCATTGATTTTTCTTGTTCTTTGCAGGTTGTTGAAGAACAAGCTGTCTGAGGAGAGAGTGCAAGAAATTGTATGTGATGCTGTGGAGATAGAGAGGGAGTTTGTATGTGAGGCTCTCTCTTGTGATCTGGTGGGCATGAACAAAGTCTTAATGAGTCAATACATTGAGTTCGTAGCTGACCGCTTGTTGGTAAGTACATGTGATTCTCACTTTTTTTTTATTGGTCCTTGCTTGCATTTTAGAGATATGTACATCAATTCCAGAGAAGACCTTGTTGTGTTGTATTGGCACATCTTTCAATCATGTAGTTTTGTGGGGTTCCATGAATTACCCATCGTTGCAGGTTTCTTTGGGATATGTCAAGAAGTACAAAGTACAAAATCCTTTTGACTGGATGGAGCTCATCTCATTACAGTGAGCTTTCTAAACCCTGCTGTGTGCTTATCATGCACTATAGCCTTCAGCTTGCCCCATCGGGAAACAAATGTCCATAGTTAAAGCATTGCATTTTAGGCAGCTTGGATGCTACTTCATGATATCCTCTTGTTGCTAAGAGATGCAAGAAGGATCTCACAGATATCTCTGCAGTCCCAGAACAATGATAAGGACTGTTTGTGCTGCTGGCAGAGGGAAGACCAACTTCTTTGAGAAGAGAGTGGGGGAGTACCAGAAGGCATCTATAATGTCAAGCCTGAATGGATCTGGGGACCATCATGTCTTTAGATTGGATGAAGACTTCTGAGTTTGCAATCTGACAAGATTGTTGCTGCCATAAACAAGAGGTGTTAATGGCAAGAAGAGGTGTCACATGGGGTGCAGCAACTGGGAAGTTGTAATTTAACCTAGGCTTGCTATACCATGACAGAGTCCAAGCTTGCCCTTGCTGATTGGCAACATTGCTTGCAAAGTGCTGGCACAATGCAGGCCTCGCCATTTGAGACTGCTCATGAGCAATCTGAATCTAAGCGTGGTGAATGGTCTCCACATTTTACTTTGCACTATTCTCATTGTGAGTATGGTGGACTATAATGGTATAGGACTTATTGGAGGATCATCCATAATGTTGCCCAGCCTTATTTTAGTTGGCTAACGAGGCAACTAGAGATTTTGATGATTTACTTGTTGCCCAACAGCTTATTTTGGAGGATAGAAACTGTCACTACAAGTTCAGAACTTCAATGGAGCAATTTTACGTGACTCTGTGTCTTGAATTGGACCTTGTTGTATTGTTGGGATTGTACTCCTCTCTTCCAGTGCAATTGTTGTGTTTTTTTAAGCTGCATCTAGTATCTTTGTTATAGTCGTTTTCAGGGAATTGGATGCCTGCATTTGTTCAGGGAAATCTCAAGAAGAGGAGGTGAGGGTGATGATGGCTTATATCATCTTCACCACATGGAGTACAGGTTCAGCAGGATTGCGTCTGTCATTACCTTTGAAGACAATGAATTAATGTCAGAAAAAAGCAGGGAGAAGGTTCATTAATAAGTCCTGCAAGATGCATTATCAGAAGTTTGCAGGATGTGTGTTCAGCAACCAAGTCATTTGCATCATGGAATTGCTTGCAGTCACCTACTGCTTGAGGGGAAGAATGATGGAACACAATCATGGGAAGCTTGGGAATTGCATGGAGTGCCTCTCCAATCAGGAATGTGACAGGAGAATCTATGGATTGTATGAGAACTGGCAGGGTTCGGCTGATTCTAGAATTCTTAGCTCACCTGTGGCCTCACCTTGGCTTGCCAGGAGCCAGAATTGGCCAAACCCTGCCACTCCGTGGCATTAATAACTGCTAGGTCTTGGTCTTTTATGGTAGAAAACATAACCTTACAGAATTAGCAAGGCCTGTAGATGAGGTCTACAGTGTGAGCACTGAGAATTAGTCAATTAAAAGGGAGAATAAGACCTAACAGCCATTGTATTGATATTCATGTAATATGGAAAAGCACCTTGGCATAACAAGGAATTAACCAAAAACGTTCACCTGGAATTGATTTAAGGTTTGTTTGAATACTCATGGTGAAAAAGCTCCTTCACTTGGTTGTTATATGATGTGTAGTTGGAATGGACATCATATGAGCTTCACATAAGCAACCTTCGGAAGCAAAGTTAATTCCAATTTAGATAACATAGGAAAACACTTTGATTTCTCCCAAATATCATTCATTATAAAGATCAAGTCTTGATCCATTCCACTCCATGCGGTTTGAAACTTGATCATAACACCTATGTTTGCCCACATTGTGCATTTTGGAAAAAGTGTTAATGATATGTACACATTAGTTGTTTTTCCAACAATTGCCATTGGGAACATATTAGGTCCATATCAATAATCAGACCGTGGTAAATATTGTGAACCAATGTTCCCTGAGCTCTAATGCCAGACACCCATTCACCTATCTTCTACTTACTTACCCACTTACTACCTTTTTATCACCTACTCACCTATACGTACATTCACTTACATACACCTTTGCAACCTAATGAAAAACAAATGCAGAAAAAACTTGCCAACATCATAGGTGCGAATGATGATGAAAAAATGTTAGGATTTACCATTAACCTAACAGTTTGCAAGCAATAATACCATCGTGGATGTGAATGAAATTTTTTAACTTAACTTAATATTGTACTTTATGGTTATTGGATGTAGGTTAAGTCCTTAATGGCTAGCTTGGGAGAGACTTAACATTAGAGTGCCTAACACCAAGTGTGATTGGAACATAACAAAGCACATAGTTTGCTGTGACATTTATTTTCTTTTAATATTGAATTTTTTTTTATGGATTGGGGATCTTGTCATTAATTTTCTGAAAATATTGTTGGGATGGGTGATTCCAATTATCATGGCCTTATACACACTACAACCATGCAAGTAGCCCAGCTTCAAGAAAGAGAGTGCTATCTAGAATACAGGCAAGGTTAAGGAAAAGGCTCTCAATCGTGTTAAACTCTAGCTAATGCTGAAATCATTTGTTGAAAAAAATCATTAATGCTGGACATTAACTCTAGCAAGGAAATTATCCTTTGTTTTAAAACTAAATGAGGAGATGGATATGAATTGGTTGGTGTTTTGATGGTAACTTGTGTATGATGCATGATGACAAGGATAAATGAACTGAACACCTTTGTCAATTTTACATCTCACACACGCCTTTGAATTTGGAAGCAGGTATAAAATGATAAATACTTAACAGTGGAAGTTTCTCACAAATTGTATGATCTCTTATTTTCATATTAATTAATTGAATTGCATCCAAAACTTGGTCATTTCCATAGAATTATACATTCAGATACATGCTGATAAGGATCAAACTTTGGATTCAGAAATAGGAATGAAAGGGCAAACAATTCCTGGTGGAAGGTTCCAACCACTTGTATGATACCTTGCTTACAAAGGATTCTGGGGTGGGGATGGGATGGGGGAGGTGGGGGAGCTTGGTCATTCCCATCTTTAAGTCACTTTGTCAAGAGGGCGTTCGCATCCTATGGATGGATAGGTGTGAATCATACTAATTAATTAAGCGGCATCCAACACTCCATTTTTTACAATTGTGATGGGTCTCTTTGAATGGAAGGACGCAACCAATTGTTCATAAGATTTTCAACCCTCACTCTCAAGATACAATATTTGTCTCTCACCAAAAATATCGGTTCTTCACCAAAAATGAGAACTTTGGATCAAGAATATGATATAAAATAATGACTTTCTCAACTCATATGATTCACCTTGTTTTGACATTTAGAATTTATGTTCATAACTATATGTTTGGTCTGACTATTCCCAAGGATTAGTGTTGGGGAGCCAGGATTTGAACGCTTTTAAGTTGAAGGATATCATTTTCTGGGCACAGAATATCGAACCAAAGGGGTTGTTTTCCTTCATGTCTGCCCAATTATGATCCTTGTTCATGTTAGACTATCCATTTCAAACTGTGTCTTATTAATATTCTCCACTTGTGTTTCATCTGAAGTACCCAAATTCTTATGCGCTGTTGTCTATGATATTCTTCACATATTCCCAATGATGTTCCCAAGTATCAACACTATTTATCCCATCTTCTTTGCAAAAAGTTTCTCACTGTAAGCACTGATCTTTTTTCCCATCAATTAGTGTTGCAGAGAGAGGACTTGAAAATTTCTAAGTTGAAGGAACCAAAATCCATATGTGTCCAATTAGAATCCTTGTTCCCATTAGACATAAATATGTTCCTCACAAAAGTTCCATATTCCAAGTTGTGTCCTAAATAATAATGTTCCCAAAATTGCTTCGTCTAAAGTTATCAAGGTGTTGCAAACCCTGTTATCTATGATGTTCCTCAAATGTTCCCAATGATATTCTCAAGTATTGAACAATAGTACCTATTTATCCCATATTCTTAGCCGAAGGTTTCTCCTTCTTAAGCTCTAATTTTTCCTGTGCCTACACTGCAAAAAAATTTCTATCTGACGAAATCAAACTTTCACAGCAAGGATTGCAGAAAATTTCCTAAAATTATGTTCCATTTCTAACTCAACAAAGTCAAACTTGCACTGTGGTGTTTTCTTATAGGAGAAGGGTCTGTCAGGTCATCTATAAGAAGAATAAGTACCTTCCAGAATCATGGAAGGTACTCTGACAGGCTTGCCAGGACCTTCCCTAACTTTGAAGGTCCTGGGCCTGACTGTTACCAGAATTAGTTGCCCGCCCAACGTGGTCCGCGAGGAGCAGCGTCGAGTTCTGGTAACATGCTTGTCTAAGGGCCTTACCGCATGTAATGACCCTGTCAGCTCCTACTCATCACACTAAGAAAAATTGATGGGCCCTTACATGGTAAGAAATGCCCTAGGACCGGGGCATTTCCTCATGTAATAGCAGAGGGGGTGGGCATGGGCCGGGTGGGGGGTGGTTTTCATACAGCACACCCTCCCGCTGTACTGAGGGCCTGTGAGGCTATTACAAAATGCAAGAAGCCACACAGAAACTTAAGATGACTTTCCAGTGTCACCAGGGAAGGAAAACCTGGATTTAAGGCGTCCTCCAACTGGTACAAGTGCTGGGAAATTTCTGACAGGTCATCAGGTATTACCCAAGGAAACAAACTTGCAAAGCCAGCAGAAGCAATTTGAGCAACCCTTTCAATAGACTCCACATTCCAATTACCAGGTAAAACCGGACAACATTTCCATTTTACGCATTCAAATAGATTCAGCTTGTGCCAAGCATATTGTCAGATGCACAGGGATTTCAGTTAAATCCACTGGCAATCGCACCTTTTGTACTGCACATGTGGAGTTTGTACACACAACATCATCTCTCAAATCTCTTTCTCTTTGGATGAATTTGGAGGCTTGATCATTGGCATGCATATTTCACAGAGTTTAAGTTCCTGAAACCAAGTTTATATAGGTCCTTTCCTGTGCAGTACTGATCTCTCGTGATCAGAACTTCTTCATCTCATGTGTAGTGTTGCTTTTCATGATCTATGCACTTGGATATACTAAGCAGGCTCTTATTGCATTACAAAAAAATTAACACAGAAGATGCAGAGTTCGTTCACCCAGCTGTTATCACTCGATAGTCATCAATTTTTTTGGTAAGAACTTGCAACTATATTAGAGTAGCAAGCATGGTGAGCAGCACAAGAGACGATCCAGTGCCAACTTTGGCACACATGACTAGTCCAGTTCAAGGCAGCTGCCCAGTATTGGCACCAGAAGATGATGATCCCGGGACGTATCATGATCAGTTGACTGACTACCAAGCTTCAAGTCCCGCCCTGCATGACTACCTACAACGTGATCCAGTGATGTATCAGGCGCCTGGAGTCAACCAAGCAGCTTCAAGTGGACCCGCTGATCATGGCTACCCGCCACCAGTACAGCTGATGTATCAGCTGCCTGGCAACCAAGCTTCAGCTCCCGTCCTTGGCTACCCTGCACCACCAGTACTGGATCAGAATATTGCTATGTATCAAGGCTATCAAGCAGCTTCATACCAGCAGATCCCACTACAGGTTTCCTCTCTAAGTCCTCAAAATCTGTATGGAACTCCAGATCAGCCATATGATCTGCAGGTCTATAATATATACTTACCACCCTGCAACTCCAATGATGCAGCAGCAGGCGGTGGTGGTCACGGGGCCTCAGTACTGCTTGCCTCATGAGACCACTTTTGCAATCTCCAAGAAGCTGATCTCATTCAGTGGTGGAGACTGGACAATCACCGATGCTGCTAGTGGCCGAAAAGTCTTCAAAGTGGATGGCAGGCTGTTCAGTGTCCGTGCCACAAAACACCTTCGTGATACTGCTGGTCACCAAATTCTTCGGATGCAAAAGAAGGTGAACAAAACCATAACGTGTATACATGATGTTATTGTAGACCTGCAAAATTTGCTGCTAGAGTAATGAATAATATGCACAACTAATTTACCCAGTGACATTGAAAGAGAATGTGGTTTATTTTCTCACCAAAAAAGCCGCAGCTCATGGCACTTGTGTGAGGTAAACTTTGTGGTTTCATCCACTCCAATGTACAAATATGTGGTCTTTATTGTGGATACATATATTACATCAAAATGGCAATTTGACATTAGGTAATTATGGCACATGCTAATTTCCAGATCAGATCCCAGATCATCTTCTTCTTGCAACTGAACCTGTAGAACTAGCTACTTCAATGGTCTAAAATTTGAAAAACTGTTGAAGATTGCAGGTTTCCAAGAGCAAATCTTAGCTCTTAAAAGTTTCTCATCTAGTTCAATCCTACTTCACAAGTTTAAAAGAACTTAAGTATTACAATTTAAGTATTCACAGCCAGGTCCTTGACATATGAAATGTGTTCTGATCAGCAGATGATCATGTCTCTCTCTCACCACTGATTTTGCTAGAAGTTTGCTTAAAGAAATTGCTCTCCACTAAAGTCTATCATCATCAAGGGATGATTTTTTTGGCTTTGTTTTGGTGAATTGAACAAATGTTTCAAGCTTTGTACTAGCTCAAAAAAAGTCACACCCAGCTTCTGATTCATCAAGACACTGTAAGTCTTAACATAATGGACTTGATTCTGTGTCTTGTATGTGTGTGGTTTTTTTGGGGGATATGGAGAACAGTTCTTCACGATACATGAAGGGTGGCTTGTGTATGGTAACAACAACCAGCTAATCTGCACAGTGAAAAGAACAACTCCTTCAAGAATTGCTCCTGAGTTGATACCGTCCATGGATGTTTTCCTGGCTTCCAATACTACTGAGGTAGTCCCAGATTTCCAATTGAAGGGCAGTTTCTTTGAAAGAAGTCTCACACTTTTGCGTAGAGGACAAGTCCTTGCACAGGTATGTACAACACCCAAAATGCCCTAACTAGCCATAATTTTGTTATTGTGTGCACAATTTTCTTTCTTTTTTAAAGTGTTGAACTCATTTCTTTTGAAGCCCATTCGCTTTTAAATGTATTAGCCTTTTGCCATCAGCAGAACCTGGCTGACCTGTAGAGCAGTGCACCATGTCCAGTGTGGTTTTTTTCAAATTTGTGAGGTAGGTGGGTTGACTATCATCCACAAGAGGACTTAGCCAATTTGGCTACAGGTCAGAGAGGAAAGTAAAAGTTTAGGAATTGTGCCATATTTTGGCAACATGCTACAACCTATTGTCTAAATATGATGACTTTAAAGCTTTTTTTCTTCATACCCGATGTGGTGATAGCGGGCCCATTTATCAAAAAAAGAAATGCATTTGTACTTGTTGCAAGGGCCTTTTCTTTGTCACCAAGTTGCAAAATTTCATCCAAAAAAAATCACTTACTGGGTTTAATCAACAGCCATCATTTGTTTTGACTCGTACTCAGGTGCATGGTTCTTTTGTCTAATTTCATGAGATAGACTCACATGTGGGAGAGTGCAAGTAGGGGTCTGAATAATGACCATTGTCTGATGTGATTGGCACTGGGGAGAATGCCATCTGAGGTTTGACAAATGGTTATTATCTGATGTTAGTGGCACTCTATGTGACTGTGACTGGGGAGACTGTGAGTCACAACGAATAATGCTTATCACTAGAGTGTGACAATGTCTAGTTGTTAGACCTCACAGGAATAATTCTGTGTGCAAGGTTGCATGCATTGCAAAGAGCATTGACTCTAGGAAGCTTAGGGTCAAGAGTGGAATCTATCTTGAGTGACAATTAGGCCTACGTGTAGTCATAGTTTCTCCTTTGTGCCCACTGTTACTATGGAATTTTTTTAATTTCAGAATATTGAAGTCCCAGTGGATACATGAGGAGTACCTAAAGGGGGAGAAGATAAAATAACTTAGGCAGGATTGTATTAATGTGATCTATTGTCGTTTAATGTTCCAGGTGATGCGACGATTTACATCCAAGAATCTACGTTTTGGGAATGAATCTTTTGGTGTAACTGTGTTCCCGGGTGGTGATCATGCATTTGTGCTTGCTCTTATTGTCATTATGGATTCAGTGTACTTGCACAGCCATCACCATGGTAACAATCAACAACTATCCACAGCTAAAGTGACTAAGAACCTCTTCCCCATGGGTGGTGGCACCACCTTTCTTTGACAAAGGGCCGCTATTTGGTCGGTTTTATTAGCTTGCCTATGTGAAAATCATGAACCACTTGGATCATTTGAATTGTTGTGTTTACGTATCATGTTTATGTAGTGTGAGATTGAGGGAGTTTACACTTAGAATTGTCCACAAGTTTGCATATTCATTTCCCTTCTATTTGATTTTAAAGTTTTATGTTTTTTCCAGAAATGATACAATCAGGTTTTTGTCTAGGTGGTGATCATGAGCTGAAAATAGTCTTCAAGATTACCAAATGAAAAACGTTTGGGAAGGCTAAATTCATGAAAATCTTGAGGCCTCGCCATGAAGCATTCTGAGCTTTAAAACTAATATTTTTAATAACTAATATAAATTTGCTGATATAGAAGACAAATAACACAAAGTTATATGATATGACTTAAATCACTATTAAGGTTATTGCCAGTTTTCTCTTTTGTGATCATGGAAGTGACATTTATAAGTTTGTGTCAAAAATCAACGCAGCTTCCCAATTGTTTACCCTTAGGATTTAGGACATTTGGGGTTTTAACACATTTGCATGATCAATTTTACACATGACTAGTGTGGCATGTGCCATTGGCCCAAGTGTGAACAAGATTATTTAATTGCTCCAAATGTAAGACAAGATTTTCAGGATGAAACCCAATTGTGGGAATTTTATTTTTAATTAAAATGTTCTGACAAAAATATTCAATATCTCCAACAACTTAAATACAAATTTATCACCTCCATTAAATTGTAGTCATCAAATGTTTTACAATAGTATAAAAAGTGGGCTGAAATTTGACAAAAAAAATATTTAGATCTAATTTTATTGGATTTTCTTTGAGAAAATTGCTCAATATTCAGTAGCTCTTGTACCATAAGACTAAACACTGGCAAACCATCTCAATGTAACCTTGTTCATCAAGGACTTTCCAACAGTACCCGAAAGCATGAGGGGGGTGTTGTGGCTTGCGAATTTTCAACATGACCCACAAAACAAACAATTATCTTCCTTAATAGATAAATCCCTTTGTATTTGGGTTGGTTTTTATGGGTCATGTTTAGCAAGATTTTGATTTCTAAGATTGAATTCAACTCAAAACAACTTACAAGGTTATCATTAAGCTTTTGCCTTGCTTTGAAAAATTATGGTTATGATACTTATTTTGTTGTACATTATTAATTATTGACAATTAAATAAGTTTCAAGATTTTATTTTATTTTCCCCACCCAATATTACCCAACAAAATACATCAACTTCCAAAATCATTTCTTCTTTGTTGATCTAAATGTCATAGACAAACCAACAACATCATCTATCTTTGGTATTTAAAAGTGATTTTGATCAAGCTTTGATTTAACAATGTGAATATACTAGTTAATATTGAATTTTCATAACTTAAAATTATGCAACAATAATTAAGATATTATTATCATTATTAACCATGCATATATATGTTAATTAATATGAAAGAGGACAACAAGAAGACAAATCTAATATGTTATTGATCTATTCTAACATAATTTATTTGATCATTAATAGTTTCAAATAGTCAAAATCAACAATACATCTTATATGAATTGAAAGTTACCAAAGTTGATTAATGTAACAACATGAGAATAAAAATAAGTGAAAGAATAATTTGACCTTTCATAAGAAAGGCCCCCCTAAAGAATGAAACAGGCTAATCAAATATATTATGTGCAAATAAAAACTACTAAGAAGGAAGTTACATGTAGATACAAATAATACAACATTTATTTGTATAAAAAAAAATATATCAAGTGTTGAAGCAACTCGAATTATGCATTGTATTTGAGGTGATATTTATATTCATCACACCCAAACTTTGTGTGAATGTTTGCCCTTTTCTAACCCATGAACCACAAATTGGAAAATATATAATGAAGAAAGTTTTATATGTCATGAATGTGGCCAATCACTAGTGCTAGCCAAAAACAATTTGTTTTTTTGGGAAACCTATACTATTTGGGTGCAAGTTTAAAGGAGCAAATCCATTTTCACATCACTATCACCTATTTAAAAATCAATTTATAAGTATTTTATTGTTTTAAAAAAAAATGGCTACAACTATTTTAAAATAGCATTTAAATTTTTTAATTCTTCATATTGATTTGAAATTTATTTACATGTTCCTATGATACATTATGAATGTTTATTAACTAAATAAGTCTACAAATTTCAACATCTATTTACATAAATATTTTTTAATTAAAATATGAAACAATGGTTACAATTATTTTAGCAAAATATTAGCATGATTTGTCCCCTCAAGACTTTTGGACTCTTGAGATGAACTTTCATTTTGGGAGTTGGGAATTCTTGAAAATCTTGAAATGTCTCAACTTTTTTGGACAAAAATGTAAGAGTAAACCTTGCCCAAATCAAGAATTTGTTTATCTTGTTGGAAAGATATCAAAACATAGATATCAAAAGTGAGCTTGCATTCTCCATTTGAAGTTGTGAGCTAAAAGTTATGGGTAATAAAAGGTTTGAAAGTCAAATTAATAGTTTGACTATTGACCATTAAAACCCAAGGAATAAAATTGAGATGACTTTCAATGGAAGAGTGAAAAATGGTGGTGAAAAAATCTTGTTAATTGTTACAATTTTGTAATTGGAATTTATATGAAAAATTATGAACTTGCAAGGTTGTGAATCAAACAACTTGGGACAAAAAAATCATTTCAATGTAATTTTCATGGTGAAGTCCAAAGTATATCATAAAGAGGAGGGTGGTGGCCTGCTCCCAAATCTAGGACATTTGAAAATAATGAGTTCAAGGGAAGTTTATGATTCAAAGTTGGTTCCATTTTTATTAATTATTTCCATTGTTTGATTTGTGTAAATGATTTGTTCATGAAGTGTGAACATGTGACTTTGTCTTTATTCCCATCACGAAGCTCTTGAACCTTTTTTTCCTTACTACCCAAGATTAAAGAACAATGTGCTTTAAATGTATTTTTTTATTCTAAGAATTTTTTTATTCTTGCCATTTGAAGGTTCATCTCCCAAGCCTAGCAAAAAAATCAAAAGTACATCATTAGTTCATTCATGGTTCATTATGTCACCATCAACAACTATCACCAACATAATTTATAGTTCAATCATGGTTCAATCATAGTTCACTCATTGTTCATTCATATAATTTATTTTTAATTCACTTTTGATTATTTTTAGTTCATTTTTAGTTCATTTATAATTGACTTTGGTTCATTCATAATTCATTTATGTCATAAAGGTTTTCAAATAGGTTCTTTACACAATGGGCATATGGGCATATGGAAGTCTTCATGAAAACTTTTTTGAATTAACTCCCCAAAGGGTTATAAACAAAAGTAAACATTGGTTTGAAATATAATTTTGTATCATAACCTTGTTTCATTTCATATTTAGGTTTTCATATGTTATCAAAATAAAATTTTGTTTGAACTTTTATTTGCATACTTTGTGTTTTTTTTATAAAAATTTCATCTTTTACATTCAAAATTGGATTTAAGCTTGTTTTTGCCATAGTTTGTTTTGATTTTTTTGTCTTTGTGTACTTTGGAAATCCTTGTCTTTGTAGTTTTTATGTTCATGGCATAAGTTGACAATAAATTGTTAAAAAACATTAGAGATGTGTAAAGACTTTGAAAACCAAGAAAACCTTCACTACAAGAAAACACGGTTTTTTCAAAGGCCAATTTTACCGAAACATCTACATTGACCAAAAGGTATGTTCATTTTGATTAAAGGTTGGGGCATGAAAAAGACATGTTACATTTTATCAGTACATTTGACTAAAGTGACCTTTTTGACCAAGTGTCAAATGAAAGATCTGGTCAAAATGGACAAATGTCCACCAAAATGGCCATGGCTTAATCAAATTGACCATATTGAATGGGTAGGGTTTAGTCAAAATTGACCATCCTAATTAGACTCTTGGTCAAATTGACCATTATGATTTGATATTTAGTCAAATGCACCATACTCATTTGATGACTTAGCCTACTTGTTAAGCCTAAGGTACCTACCTAACTTAACATAACCAGTAGGTTAAATTAGGTTTAGACTACCTATCTAACCTAACATAATTAATGAATTAGTAGGTTATTTGTTAAGTAATAACCTAACTAATAGCCTACCCTAATTAAAAAAACCAACCAGAAAAACCCAATCAAAATGGTCATGTCCAAATCAATTTGTCAAAAATTTTGGTCAAATTGGACATGGGCAAAAAAACCATAAGGGGGGTTTCTTTTACTAAAATTTTCGATCAAAAAAGTTAGGATTTTTTATAGTGCTTATTATTTTTTAAATGTGTGACTAATATCGTTGAAGTAAAGTGAAGTATTTTCATTAAGACAATTTTTAAATACATTTGTACAAATCCAAAAAAAATATGAAGCTTAAAAAAAAATTTGTGAAATGGACCCCATTTTGTTGCCATTTCATGGAGCCTCTAAACATCAACCTCTTCATTTCTACTCAAATCTAAATGTGCATTTTTCAAGTATACCAGAATGTTAAGAATCCATAACTCAAAAGTTTGTGATTTACAAAGGTGAACTGAAACCTTTTTCTTATATCTTCCACATATATATACATATATATACATATGATATGTATTTGTGCATATTGCACATGATTAAAAAAATGAAAACATTCCTTTGCATATATATATTCAAAAAACATTATTGGCACAAATTACCAAGTGTGAACTAATTTAGGTCAAGATTTAGGAGAAAAACATGAACATAATATGGAAATGTTCTTGTGAATTCATGTGAATGCGGTAAACATGTATATTTTAAACTAGGAAAACCCCATTCCAAAGGGCATGAAATTAATCAAAGATTCAAAGATTAGAAACAAGGGAAAAAATTTCATTGTTTGCACATGAAAAGCAAAAGCCTAATTTAATCTTCACAAAATGGGTGTTTTTGACATTGTACAAAAACAAGCTAGAATTGGATGAAGAACTATACATGTTCACCATGTCATTGTTTGCATCATATTCATTCATTGCTACAAAAGGTAACCTAATTTATATAATATGATTTACAACAAATTGGCCACATTGATTTAACAATTATGAAACTAAAATTCATAAACATGCGAATTGCAAGATTCAAATTTTTGTAAAAATGTCAAATTGTAAAATCCAACATGTCAAATATAGACATGTTGAATTGTAACCTCCAAGTGTTCATAAACATGTTGAATTGTATTAAACTACATGTCAAATTGTAAGTTCCAAAGTTCATTAAAATGTTGAATTGTTAGATCTAACATTCATAAACATGTCTAATTTGTCAACTCTAGGGTTTGTATCATCATGTCAAGTTGCAAGAAATCCTTACATCTCATTAAACCACATTCCAAGCTAAAGATGGTTATTGAAAAATAGGAAGAATTTCACATGGAATTTAGGTAGTAAAAAAACACTGTTATATTGTAAGCTCCAAAGAGTTCATAAACATTGTGGGATTGCAAGTGCAGATCTAGAATTTGTATCTCATTCTAAATTGCATACCAAGTTCATGATTGTTATTGGAAAATGGGAAGAAAATTTCAAAGGGAAAAGGTAACAAAAACATATAACTATGAAATTATAAGTTTTAGAAAGTTCAAGAACATATTGAATTGTATTAAGTTACAATGTTCATAAGCATTGTCAATTGTAAAGGATCTAAAGTCTATCTCTCACTAGATTGCATACTAAGCCTAATTATAATTATTAAGAAGTAGGAAGTATTTCACACGGAAAAGTAGCAAAAACATGTCAAATTACAAGCTCTAAAGTTCATAAACATTTCAAATTGGAAGCTCCAAAATTCATAAACATGTCAAATTTGTAAGCTTTATAATTGTTGGTAAAAACATTGAATTATAAAATGATCCAAGGTTCATAAATTGTGCATCAAATTGCAAGATCAATAGTAGTTCATAAACATCATCAAATTGTAAGAGATATTCCAAAGGCTTTTATGTTTCATTAAACTACAAAATTCCAAGCTAAGGACGACTATTGAAAAATTATAGGGAGAATTTCACATCGAAAACTAACAAAGTTTTTGATGTGATTAAAGCCAGTCTAAAAATACAAATTCAAATAAACAAGCAAGAGATGAACATAGTTTATCCATTTGGAAAGTTTTGATTGTTAATTGTGTAAAATGTTGATTAATAGTTCCAAGAATGCTCTTGCAATAGATCTTTGCTATTTTGCAAAGCCATGAACATGTGAGGTGATTTTGTCTTTAGTATGAGAAAAAGGCATGGAAACAATGTGTTTTTTTTTTGCAAATTTGTTAAGTAGTTGGGTTACCTATCATTAAGACTTAGCCACATTTGGCTAAGCAAGTCAAAGAAGAAAGTAGGAAAGTTTAGGAACCATGCTATATTTTAAGGACATGTTACAAGCAATGTCAAGTTTTTTTCCTCATAATGTGGCGACAATGGGCCATTTTTTTCTCGTAAAACCTACCCTAAATTTCTCAGGTGTATTTGGAAGGCATTTTACATTGTGCAATTTCCAAATGCATACTAAGTTGTGCCCAATCAATGATGAAACCCTACCAATCATAAATAAATCAAACCACCCAAAAAAAAGAGGGAATATAAAGAAAAAAAAGAAGGACCCACATCCAAAAAGACAAAAACAAAACCACCAATAGAGGGGAAACCACTAGGGAACATCAAGTTCTTAAACCCCCTCCTATCATGAAAAACATATATCAAATAATGAAAGGGAAGGACCCCTTCAAAGTACACTTAGTCTAGAAAAACCTTCACCTACTACAACAACACATTTCAAAATAAAAACCACCTAGCATGCTATAACACCATTAACATCCTTTACTTGTAAAATGTGCATAAATTTGAGAAAGGAAGGCCTCTAATGCTTTTGCTCCCCACACCATGTTTGCACATCGATGTAGAAACCCACTTACTTGCTAATGTAGACATCCAAAAACCTCTATAGTTAAAAGGAAAAACCACTAATAGAAATCAACCAAAATGTAACCATTCAATTTACGACTACATGCAACTTATAGTCGTTTGCGATTAAATTTGAGAATATTTGTAACTACAAGACCAACTTTCAACTATTTTGGTCATTTTCACAACTATGATGCAATTATTAGAAATTTCATCCTATTGGTTACATCAATTTTACATTTATTTTCATCCATTAATAGGTTGA
>Ga0116227_10002354_pt1 | contig 43108 bp, 36 predicted proteins | sample S1TSphgellanicum_FD_89693 | JGI IMG/M metagenome (GOLD analysis project Ga0116227, IMG submission 89693) | Host-associated microbial communities from peat moss isolated from Minnesota, USA - S1T2_Fb - Sphagnum magellanicum MG | ecosystem: Host-associated > Plants > Peat moss > Unclassified... | reverse complement strand
AGCTATTGTCATGGAAGAGAAAGGTGTAAATTGTTGAGCCATAATAATGAATTCACTCCATTGACAAAATTTTCCCCAAAAGTTGGCATTTGATGTACCAGCTATTGTCATGGAAGAGAAAGGGGACAGACAACAATTATGAAATGTTGTCTGGAATGGGTACAGGCAACAGTTCAGACCTTCACCAACAATGCCATTTGTAAGCCACCATCATGGAACAGTGTGAAAGTTCCTAAGCCAGCCTACTCAAAAGTTCAAGTCTCAAACAGTTTTAATCTGTTGGAAAAAAAAGCTATTTTATTTACAGACCTTTTCACTCTTTGATATGGGCAGTCAAATGCCCTTGGACAGCTAGTGCAAGTGCCTGCTTCTCCTCATATGTTCTGGCAACCAGCCCCTTTCGGAACTTTTTTTGGTACAATCTCACTGGGAAATAGCAAACCACCACCTTGTGGTTTCCATACATGCGCCCATGCAATGTGTGTGCCGCCTGACAGGCCGTCTCTTCCCTTGAAAACTCGACATAAAGCCTCCCCATATTAAACATCCCACAGTCTGATACACCCGTTCTCTCCCTCTCCTCCTTCGAGAGGTTCTCACCAACTGCCACCCAAATCCACAAAGACCCACAAAACCTTGAAAGCAGTACATGATGTTCATTGCTCTACCCTCTTGAGAATTGCCTAAATGTATTTTGTCCAGCAACTCAATGACCCTGTTTTAGGGTTTAGGGTTTAGGGTTCAGGGAATGGAAAAACATGCATACTAGGATCTCAAAGCAGCATACTACTGTGCAATTCCAACGTCTAAAGAGACCACTTGTCACTGATTCATAAAAGTACTGACTTACCAGAGATGTCCGTTGTCACAGGCAATAACACATCTGAACTTGACTCAGGCAGAACAATATTGGCAGGTAGATCTCGTACTTCAGAAGAGACATCCTCAACTTTCCCAGGCACCTTCTCATCTCCCTCACCAGTTCTTATGGTGATGACTGTCATGTCCTCGGTTTTTATTCTATTGGCATCCTCCATGACAGGTGCATTTTTCTCTTCCTCATCTGCCTCTACACATTTCGGAGATGTCAATTCCAATAATACTGGAGCAGATGCACCTTCTTTCCCTTCTATGTTCTTTTGGTCATTTGGTTCCTCCAAATGATTCCGCAAAGAGAAACTAGGCCCTCCAGTAGCAAGAAGGTCATTTGTGATGTGCATGGCAGGTTCCATAGCAGCGTCCAAAACTATGCTAGAATGAGGAACAGGGCTGATTGGTGTGCTGTTAATGACTTCCTTCAAATTGCTGCCATTCCCCAGCAGCTGTGAAGCTTGAGCATACTCTGATATGACTGCTGTTGGGTCATCTGGAGTCAAAGGTTTGATGATATGCATTGACTTGACAGTGCCAAACCTGATTTTTCAAATTAAAAATAACATGAATGGTTACATAGAGTTGAACCCTGAATGTTTGCCATACAAAACAACTGTCCTCATCACACAAGTGGAACACACAGCACAATATCCCCATACATCAGGGTCAAGTGTCCAATGCACCCAAGAAACCATGTGAGAAATCTTGAGGCAAGCCAGGCCATTTCCAAATGCTTGTGCAAACTATATGCCAATTGTATCTCTGCCACACAGAAAATCAATATCGTTTGCAAACATATTTCCTACAAAGGAAGGAAAATGGGGGAACCCATCAATGTGCTTGGTCAAAACCAATCATGTGCCACCTGTAGATAGGAAGAAAAACCCTAGAATTGCTGCTAACCTGAGACATTCAAGTCGCACATCCTCCATTAGTTCCTTGACATCTTCCTCAGTCATTGCTAATATCTCCTCCTCAGTCACCTGCATCATGTGAGGAGTGTCTATGTTATAGACAAATCAGGAATCCAACCCTCTTTGTGAACCCTGTTTGTAAGCATGTCAGAGGTGAACAAAGGAATGAATGCATGTTGTTTGCAACCACGCAATAATAGGGTGTCAACAGAAGAAGTCATGGCCAGGCATACCAGGTTACGAAGCTCCAAAATTCTTGTGGCTGTCTGTAGTAGAGGCTTTGCCTGCTCTGGAACTCCATAGAAGGGAGTCTCAGCAGAAGCAGCCTTAAAACCCAACAAAAAAATAAAGCCATTGTTAGAAGATATGACAAGCTTCCTATTGTGGACTAAGATACTTAAGACTCTTGACCAAAGAGATCACGTACAGCAGCTTGGTATGTCAACAAGAATCTCAAAAACTCTTAGTCATGACTTGCATCTGCTTCAGAGACACAGATTGAACAGATTAGTAGTATAAACGGGTAGGATTTCCTGGTCATGTGTTAAGAAAAAACCAACCTCAGGGCCAGCATCTGGTGTTGCTTGTACCACTGTTAGAATTGTACTACCGAGGCGCATGCCATTAAGGCCAGCACAAGCTCTCAATGTCACCACTGGATCCAGGTACTGCAAACAGAAAGGACAAACAGATGTCAAGTCAAAGTTGGGTCAGAAAACGAGCCACATGTGATATAACATCAACAACACTTCATCAAAGGGTCACTTTACAGAAACCTATATGCAGTAAAGAATTTTTCAGAATGCCTGAAAAGATGCACAGGAAGAACAGACAGCATTGAGTACTTGATAACTAGCCAACAAGAATTAAAAGGGGTATCAATACACAAACCAGGGAGGGATGCCACAAAAAAACATTCCCAGTAACTATAAGCAAACAGTAGATGCCTAGACAAGGGCACTAACCTCAAGAAATGCGAAAGACTGTGGGGGTCGTGTTCGTGTATCAACCTCCCAATGATATGCCTTCAGCTGTCCAAATGCTGTCACAATCTCCTTGACCTGTTGCAATAGAGATGGAACACTCCACATTCTCTAAGGGAGAGAATACAAGACATTTGAAAGCAACAATACTTGTAAACATAGAACACACTGGCATGCCCACTAACAAAAAAGGTGAGATTGTGTGTGTGTTTGAAGAATCATGAACAGACTTGCAAATGTGAACAAAGAATAGCTGCATTTGCCTTCTCACCTTGTCTGATGTCAGTGATGAAGATATGCCACCAAGAAAGACCTGCGATTGTGTGGACCCAAATCAATGCTTATCAACTTTTTCCTTCTTGAACAAACTTCCTCTACTGATATGAGAGGATTTGAAAAGCAGAACATGAAGACTAATCATACACAATTCCTCCTGCATCAATTCCACATGCCTGATGCCTGTTTTGACTTGTAAAAACCACACCAACAGGCATTGTGTTTGGTTTCACTCAGAGAGAAATTACCTGATTTGAAGAGCCACCAAAAGTTAAACCAAAACTGAGGCAATGCAGTCTCAATAAAGTAGAGAGAGAAAAAACAACAGTGTACCTTATGCGGTGAGTCGGCTACTACACTGGACACTAAATCAATCTTCGGCTGCGCAATCTCACTTCCTCCATTCTGCAGCACAATGGTGACTGTCTGAATCCAAATGCCTGTTTCAAGGTTTTTCTTTCTACCTCAGAAGTCAAACTGACTGCACCCAAAGAGTGCTTGACACATGAGAGCCTCCTATCCACTCAACAGTGTCACTTGCACTTGTGCTTTTTAAGACTAAAACTTCAAGCAGCTGACTCTAGAGTTTTTCACCTTTTCAAAGACCCCAGTTATGAGCTACAAGCAGCACCAACACCAAGGAGTCTTTTGTACACAAAGATCTTTTGTTACAAAAAACTAGCTTCCTCAACAAAGCCTTAGTTACTGACATGTATGTGTTGGTGTAGTCATAACTGCCTCCAAGTCATTCTAATATTTTTATAGCAGGCAATGAAAACCCATAGTTTACAAACTGCACTCTTCAGATACTGATTGCAAAAGTTGGATGTGTTCTAGAAATCTTACTGCAGGTGGAATGAAATCCTTTGGACGACGGATCTTCAAGGTGGTTCCATGCAATGTGACACCATCAAATGCGAGGGCCACTGTCGCATCTTCAGGTGTAATGAACTCAGCAAATGCATAAGCTTTCTCAACATTAACCTGCCCATAAAATCATGCACAAATTCTGTCAGCACATCCCTTACCAAGTGTGAAGTATGTGATAATATCCCCAGAGCAGCAGATACACATTGGACATCCATCTCTGATCAAAGCTCAGCATTAATTCAAAGGTTGTGCTTTTCATTCCTACTTCAAAGGATATTGTTTCCAAATCTGCAGTATGGTTTGTACACTTACAGAGCAACTGATGCAGGGTTTGGTCCCTGCCAAGTGATTGGCATTGACAGAGAGCATGGCTGCATTCATAAACTCCAAGAGCTCTCCATCTGAGACGGTTGATGGCACATTGCCTACATACAGCCGTCTCAGGGGCCGGGTTGCTTGAGTCAATGTAACTGCCACCACTGCAGGGCTAACCTGCTGCAGTATAGAGGGAATCATGGATGGTACACTGGCAAGTGGCACAGAAGCTGCTGTACCTGGGGTGGTGGACACTGAGTTCAGAGCATTTACAGAGACCAAAGGTGACACTGAAACTAGTGCAGCAGCTTGCTGTGCTGCAGCCTGTTGGGCAGCATGGGCAGCTGCCATTGCAGCAACCACACTGCTATCAATGCCTGGGGGTGCCAAGTCCCAGGCCCTAGGTTTCCTTCTCTCTGGAGACCGAGGGGGTGGGGATGGGGTCTTGATAGCTGCTTCTGATCTTCGTCTCCTTGGGGAATACCCACCTAATCCACTTGTGCCCCCACCAAATCTGCGGTAGCGACTGTCAGAGAAAGCTGGCATGGCAGCTCTCTCTCTTTCAATCTTCTCCCATTCTCCAGGCTCTCCACTCCCATTACGATGCGGGGACTTTGATCTGGTTGATTTCTTTCGGTGCGAAGGTGATCGATGTTTGCGAGGTAAGCCAGATGCAGATTGAGATGCAGTACGCTCATGACCTTGCATCCTGGGTTCATGTGTGGACTTGTCACTTCCTTTGATATAGTCTCTCTTTGTTGAAATCTTGGAATGGCTCCGTGAGGACAATTCCTCCTTGGGTTTCCTGGGCTTTGCTCCTTCTGGCAGTCTATTATGCACCTTCACAACATGTTTTTCTACCTTTGCACCTGCCTCTTCCTTGTTAGTCTCCCTACGCTCATGTGTGTTGTTTTCCCTCCTTGGGCCATCTTGCCTACCTTCTCTTGGCACTACAAGATCCTCCCTTCTGCCATGAGAATCCCTTCTGTTCATTTTGCTGAAGTGCTCGCTAACAACATCATCACCAGATACCCTACTTCTCTTACGACTTGGTGGTTCACCAGCTTTGTCTTCCTTCTTCACCTCAGGTTTGTCTGCTTGCCCTTGAGATTCATCACCATTGGCATTCCTCAGCTTTTCTGTAACTTTTGATCTCTGCTCCACTACCTGATGCTTCTTGTCACTATCATACTGAGACTCCTTTCGTCGAGAATGAACACTTTGCACTGCCTCTGGTGCAATATGATGATCATTTGAGGCTTTCAGGCCGATCTGCCCCACAACTTCCTTCACCAAGTTTACTTGGACCTCGCTCTTTGGAGCTCTTTGCCGCCCACCTCCACCATCGTGTGCCTCTGATCCTCCATTCCACATGCTGCTGCTGCTAGTTCTCCTGATCTCAGTTGTATCCATCCTCCTGGTTACTCCTTTGTCCATTCGGCCACCCTGCTCACTATGGGTGCGTCCATGGCCAGCTTCTTTGCCATGCCTGATGAAAGTCTTTGAATCATTCCTGGCTACCCTCTCCTCCCGCTTTCCAGATCTAGCCTCCTTGGACTTGGAGTCAAGCATTTCTAACCTTGTTGTTGTTGCAGTGTTTGCAGCAGCATCTCCTCTATTTGGATTCTTACCTCCATCTTGCTGATCATGTCTGTCATCACCACCACCAACTCCTTCCGAGTGGGTTGCCACACTACCAATGATGGATTTGATTGCCACTGTGCTAGTTTCTTGATTCAATTCTTCTGTATTTGAGACCACTTTCACCACCTCCCTTGCTACTTCGTCAACTTCCTGTAGTCCACAAGATACCTCTGCCCTCTTCACACCCCTGTAAGAATCCTCAAACAACTGATCCTCCTGCTTTGAGCGAGTCTCAAATGTCTGATTGCGAGCAGCACCCTCCTCTTTCTGAATCACTTCATCATTCCTTCTTGAACCAGATGTGCAGTTCTCAACAATTCTGCTGCTCTCAAGAACCTCTTTGGTTTCTCTCCCTCCTCCTCCTCCCCCCCTTGCATTCCTCTCTTTGCCAACGTCTCCACTACTATTCCTTCTGCTTGAACAAGTTGTGCAGTTCTCCACAACCCTATTTGGAACCTCATCATCTTTGAATTCTGCCCCTCCCCTTACCTGTCTCTCTTTTGCAACATCTTCATCATTCCTTCTCCGACCTGTTGTGCAATTCTCCACAACCCTGCTCCGGAGCTGCTGCTGTTTGGTTTCCCTCCCTGAGTCCATATACCTGTTGCTCTCCTTACTATTTTCTTTCACTCTGTTATGATGATCCTGTCCCTCCATGTATCTGATCGGACTTCTCTTCCTCTCGCTGCTCCTCATCATCCTCTTGCGCTTTTCTGATCGTTGTTCTGATTCCTTGGTGTGGTTCTCAACCTCTCTTCTGCCACCTTTACTGATAGCTGCTGCTGCTGCAAGTGGAACCACAAAATTCTTGCCATCTACTACAAAACCCAAAACAATCACACCAACATCAATTCAGTGCAATATTTTAGGACAAGAGACTTCTGATTCAGAACCCAAAAAAATCTCTGTCTTTTTTCTAGAGCAAAAATGTTAGCCAAGTCTCTCACCTTCAGACATGGCCAAGTCCGAGGCCTTTCTCTTCAAGACCTTCGACTCCAAAGGAGCAAAGTTTCTGCCACCGCTGCCATGAGATTCATGTGATGGAGTTCTCACAAATGTCTCATGAACATGAGCATCGCCAACACCCATGAGGGAAGATTTAAGATGGGTGGCGCTGGAATCTATAGTAGTAGTCCCTTGCTTGACAACAACATCCATATCTTCTTCTTCTTCTTCTTTGGTACTGATTTCCCTCTTGTAAGAATTTTTTTCTTGTTGGAGTAGGGTTTCCACTTTACTGGTGCATTGTTGTCTCCATCCACCAGCCACATGTATATATACCCAATTCCAAATGCTGGCAAAAGCTCCTGAACTTCACAAACCTTACAGAAACCTGCCAGAGACCCAGCCACAGATGTTGAATTGCATTGCAGGCTGGCTCTATGATGGCCTGAGAGACCAAAACTGCTGCTGGTGCTACTGCAAATCAAGGAAAGCAATGGGGTCTCCCCAAGTACAAGCTTCTTGTTGTTCTTGTGTGCAGCAGAATGGAGCATTGCAGCATCACAAGGAACAAAGAGAAAGAAGAGGGGTTGAGTGCAATACAAACCCAATTCTGTCGCGCAACCCTACTTGAGCTCGTTGCGGTTCATCCTCCTCCTCCTGCTCCTCCTTGCAGTTTGTACAGTAGCCCCGATTGTCTATCTTGACAATGCTCCTCCTGACAAGCCCAAGAACCTGAAAACCTCACAGCAACAAAGCACCAGCAGTACTCCAGAACTAGGGAGCATTTGCAAAATCCTCAGGGGGGGCACTCACAACCCACCCAACAGCTTCTTTCCCTTTACAAGAGCCGGACAAGAACGACAACACCCAATTTGCTGTGACTTCGTAAGCTCCTGCTCCTCGCTCGCGAACAAGAATCCAAGCATCCTGGAATCGATCAACTCCTTCTTGCACACCGACCGAAAGACAAGAATTTTGTGATCAGATTCTTTTGCAAAGAAGTAGTCTTCATCATCAAGCAATCCCTTCGCAAGAAAAAGAATTGAAGCAGCGTCAACAAAGAATTCCTCACAAAACAATTGCCACCAAAAGGCATGGTCCGGATAGCTACAGTTTTGTGACGACGGCCAAGAAGAAAGAGACAAGGTGCTGCTGCGAGTTCTCTCACCTCTTTTCATCCTCGTAACCGCCTGTCCCACCCACCATCTCTTCTCTCTCTCTCTCTCTCTCTCTCTCTCTCTCTGCGTCTCTCGCTTGCAGCCAAAACTGTGCGGAAATGGGCGGCTCCACGCTCTCTCCTTGAACCTTGTTTTCTTTTTTTGGGTTTGTTTGTTGCGCTTTGAAACCTAAACTTCTCATCATCGTTTCTGATTCTTTTCCATTTACAGCAGCTGCAGCAGCTGCTGCTGCTGCTGATTTTCTCTCTCTTCTATCTTTCGATTTTATTCATTCTTTCTTCCCCTTGTTTTCTTCTTTTCCTGGCTTGTGTTTTTGGTCCCCATCTTGCTTTCTGTTCCCCTTCCTTTTTCTTCCCGTTTACAACAACAGCAGCTCTGCCATTATATCATATTTTTCTGTTTTCAAACCCTTGCTCTTCTTATGCCATAACTTTTTCTGCACACCAGTGTTTTCCATTTTCTTCAAGAATGCTGATTCTTCATTTTTTTTTTTTATTGTACATCTTCCATCTCAAATGCTTGCTTGCAATTCTTGATGGGTGTTTCTTTTTTCTTTTCTTTTTTTTGATTTAATAATTCTGTACATGTTTCCATTCGGCATTCCAGTGTTTTTTTGGGGGATCATAATCAATTCTTGATGGCTTCTTTCCTTGTTCATTCCTATTTTCATTTGGCATTCCAGTGGTTTTTTTCTGGATCATAATACCCATGTTTTTCTTTCACCATTCTTGACATGTTTTTCAATTGTGGTTCAATACAATTGCTGTTGCTTTCATTTCTCAATCCTGCCTCTTTCTATACAAGTGATTTGTATTCCACAGCAACAAGCAATTTTGAGTATTCCAGAAAGAGTGCACTTCCTTGGTAATAAAGAACCCCTAGTCATTCAGTCATTCGAAGATATACTATGTGGTTTCATGCTTTATGGTTCCTCACCATCAGCAGCATGCCATTGCATCTTGCAAACATTTCACATATACAGGTGACAGGCATGACCTGGGGTGCACTTTGATCATGGGGGAGCTTCTGATGTCTCTCAGTAAGGAGACTTTGTAAGCCATCACTATCCAATGCCACAATTTTTTTTGTCTTCTTTTACTTCTTCTTCTTCTTCTTGACCTTATGGCCAACACATTTTCATCATGCCACACACATTCATGAGATTACTTAAGACCTGAAAAACAGATTTTGACAATGGGTTCACATCTATTTGTAAGTTCTATGTGCCAATTTGGAAGACACTGTAAGCTGCAGTTTATCTGTTGATAGAAGCTGTCTCAGAGATTCATGACAGTTTTCTACTATACAGGGGAAGACAGACTGCTGGAGCACAAGATGACAGCAGCCATAATATCCAGAAAAGTACAAGAAACCCACACCTTACCTTCTGACAGTGTTGCTTTTGGCTGTTATAAGAGATTGAGCTCAGTTGGGTCAGCTCTTGTTGTGATTCCTCTTATTGTCCTACCCAAATTGCACAAACATGTCAAGGCTTTGTTCAACAGATGATCTTAATATGGTATTGTCTTCTTGGACTTACAGTAATAATAGTCTGCAAGAAGCTCTACACAGCTCTACACAGCTCAAGTGGCCCACTATAAAGAAAATTGTCATAGTACCATTGCCAGCCATTTCTCAAGGTGCCAGTCTCAAGCATAGACTCTACAACTTCATTGTCAGCAGCAGGGGAAGCTGAGCCAATATGTTTGTTGCAAGAGGACTCAAGCAGCTGGAGCTCTTCTATCATCCTGATTTGAATTGCTGAAGTTGCTCTTCCCATCACACACCTTCTCATCTCAGGTTGTTGATCAGAACCTCTCAGCTTGTTATATTCTGCTCTGAGCTTAGGAACCTTTACCCAAGTTCTGATATTTTTGTCGGTTTGGCTTCTTCTTCTTCTTCTTCTTATTAGTTGAATCATTGTGTGCTCCATTATCGAATTCTGAAGACATTCCTGACATGTGCCAGGTGCATTTACCTTGGATGATACGCTCGGAAAAAGAGGTTCTGCTGGACACAAGACTTTACCAAAACCATCACCTACTCCAATCTCTCAAGTCAATGTGTTATTGTGCTGAATCTGTCTGATAACAAACTGCAGTTTCCAGGTGACCCATTTGAGCAAAACCCTTTGTCCCTCAGCTTCTGCACTACACAATACGTTGAAGATATTGCTTCTGACCTGGAACCCAGAAACCAAATTCAGCACTTAAACAAGAGGGGAAAAAAGGAACTTGTACACGTTGTCAAACAAAGTTGCTCAATTTCCCATCAAAATTGAGCTTCCGGAGACCAATACTTCCATTTTTGAACAAATGCTGAACACCATCATCATCATCATCATCATCATCATTGACCAGCAAAACCATTGTCATCAAACATGTGAACATACATGATTAGAGAACTTTGCTAATCTATTTTGTGAATACAACTTTAGGTCACAAGGAAGGAGTAAGTTCAAAAAATGCTTCAATGTTTTTTGCTTTGCAAGTGATCAATAGTGAGAAAATTCACACAAATACTTGAATTCAAGGTTGATGATTAAATAATCAAATCTTTGAATCTTGATCCCATTATTGAGGCAAATTAGATAAAATGTTTGAAATAGATCTAACAATTTAAATTTCTTGGCTAGCAAGCAACGAACGTCATGTGTGCCAAAGTGCATCCAAATTTGTGAGCATTATTGAGGGGAAAAAAGGGGGATGAATATTACTTAATACAACATTGTTCAATCTTCTGCGGAAAAATACCAACTTTGTTTTTAAAGTGTGATAATTTCAACATTGTTCTTGTATTGGATATTGCAAATGCCCTATTTAAGAGCTCACAAGATTTTGGTGACCATAACGTGACATAGCAATTTAGATTAAAAGGTTGTGAGCTATATTGTGGTGTTAGCATTGGGTGTTTGCAAGTTTTGGGTATGGATGATATAATCGCAGCACAAATCATAAATGTGTTGCCCAACTTTTCATTATTCATCCAAATAGTGAAAAGCTATACGATATAAAAGAAACTTGATGTATGTCAATGTAGAATTCCCTAAGAGCTTATCAATCGCACAACCAAACAATCGAGGGATTTATCATTTAAGGTGATTTGAACACAGCTTAAAGTTTAAAACTCACCATAGATTTGTCATGGACTCAACATGAACTTGACCCTTGTAGGTGTTATTGCTTAAGGAATTCTCAGTATAAGTCTTCATGGGAACTATGTTAAAATGGTATGGTAAATTCTTGAGATTCCTCAAACTTTTGGGATCGTTTTCTCCATTTTGGAACATTTGATGTCTCAAAATTTAAGAGAAGCCTAACTTTAAGGAGAGAACTAATTTTCATGTGCAAAATCATTATCTTATTTAAGCATTGTCAAAAGATTTGCAATGTTGTAAAGACTCGTCAATATAAAACACAAATTGCTCATCCAAATTGTTCTTTAAAAATGTTTGTGAATATGTACTTGGAAACTTAATCTCTTGAAACTTCAAAGGATTGCAATTGTCAACAAATTTAATGTTTATGAAACAATTTTGATTTTGCAAACCCAATATCATATCTATGAATTCCTGTCATCGGTGCAACAATCAACATTCATACATGGTTAGACCTATCAAATCCTCCCATAAATATATGAATCTCTTTGAAAATTTCAGCCAGTGTTGGGTGAGTTATGCAAGTAAATATGCATGAGCAAAAGGCTTTGTGTTACGATGTTATCATAGATGATATAAATGCCTATTGAAATTGGACATCAAAAGAATTTGAAAACAATATGTGTTTAATGTACATAGACCACATATGAAACTATTATGGTGAATGCTCATGTGTAAGGATAAAATATTTGACAACATGTCAATTGAACATATTTTTGCCAATGTTTTTTTTTTGGGGGTTAAATTTTGCAACTTTGTGAATTTCATTTTTTTAATGAAAAAAATTGTGATTTATAGGGAATTTTTTGAAATAAAAATAATTAAATTAGTTGCATCTAGACCTAGGCACTTCTAAGGTTGCCAATTTATTCAACATCAATTTAAGATACTATCAATATGAAACTTGCAATGAAAATAATCAAACTTGTGTCATAGGCTTGGAAACTACCATAACCAAATAATTTTTAACATGCACAAGAGAAAAGACAAACTACAAAAAAAACAAGTTTAAATATAAATACAAACACACAATATATTAAAAAAAGATTAAAAAATGTGTATAAAACTATTTAAATAAATCTTATTATTAACATGAAAAAGTTGAAAGCATGAAACAAAAGGAACAAAGTTGAAGCATAAGGTTGTAGGTATCTTAAATTGATGTTGGATAAATTGAAGATAATGTGAGGGTTTAATTCTATTTATATCTATTTGAAAACTTATTTTTAAAAAATTTCCATAAAAAAAATTATTAGTTATATGGCCCACCAATTAACAATTTTTTTCAAGGATCTTTTTAAATTTTTATTATGAATGTAAATTGGATGATGGTGGATAAATTTCATGAACTGCAAATGAAAGTGGATGTTGATAAATGAATTTTACAATGACTGACAAATAAAAGTAATTAAAAATTTATCTTACTTTTGGAGTTAATTATGAAAATCCTAATATATGTTTAATGATTTATGTTGGAGTAAGTTACAAGATATCATCCATGACAACTTGCAATTGTTTGTTAACTTTATAAATATAATTGTTGAATATTTTCATAATAGATTGGCACAAATTAAAATTAAATGTATGGATAAATCAAATGAAATGTCAATCATTGTTAGCCAAAATAAAAGGAATGTTGACATTGACTTAAAAGTTGAAAATTTTAAAATGTTAGAATGAGTTGATTAAAAACATTTAATGAAAATGGTAACATTGAAATTAGTATAAGGTAGATGGGTTTATGGTCCATTAGTAATTTCATCCTACCAAAATCTATATTGGTGTGGAATATGTTCTAAATGGAATGGAAATGTGTCTTTTAAAATGTATGTATTTTCAAAGTTGTTTTTATCAACAACAATTATGAATAATATAAGCAATAAACATATTTTCAATATATTGTGCACCAATTTGCATCATGTTTCCTTTCAATTGAATTTGAATTGATTTCAATGGATTTAAATTCCATTTAATGTATTTGAATTCAATTTAAGTTGTATGCAATGTCATTAAATATTTTCATTTGAATGGAGGTTAATTTTCACGAAATCAACTCATTTTTTTCATCATATTGTTGTCATTAAGCGTGTACAACAATGTCACACCCAAGTTGGAAATTATAATAAGTTAGAAAGGGTTGAAAAAATCCTTTAAAAAAAATTATAAACAACATTGAACATGCCATGTCCAAATGTAAAATGGCCAAATGTCGCAACCCCACTTTGAGGGAAATGTGAGGTCGTCACTCACACTCCCGAAAATGGGACTTTAGAGTCCTCCGAGACTCCCAAAAATTCAAAGCTCAATTGCAAAGGTCAAAACACCTTGCATTGAAACGTTCTTTATATCGTTGAAAAGGTCTTAAAGTGTAGATGTCCAAAATGGCCTTGCATGAGCCATTTGGACATCTACAGCACAAGTTATGGTCCAAAGAAGGGCCGGGAATCAAATTGGCAACTTGACTCTCAACCACTAAAAGTCGGGAATCGACCCGATTTCAGTGTGTGCAGGTGAAGTGCGACACACCGTTGGAAAGCTCTCAAGGAGAGCTACAACTTTGGTTTAGACCTCGTCCCGATCCGAGTTTGGGGTGAGAAGTTATGAACACCCAAAGTCCTGAGAGTCCAAACCAGGACAGTTTCGGGACTCCACTTTGGGAGTCCCAAGAAAAAAAACCATTTGGATGCAAGTGCGATGGAAAGCTGCAGAGAATACTATATGGGGGAAGGTGATGGTTTCCCCCGAATCCGGGCCGTGGTGAGTCAAGTGAGTCCAAGGTCGCCCGTGGCTTGTCCCAACACTGAAAGTGTGTAAAATGAGTTCTAACCAACTTGTTGGTTGGATTTGGATGCAGGACCAAATAATTGAGTAAGCTTGTCCCTCTTCCTAGTCTAATCCCGGAGCTTTCAGCATGCCCCTCTCACCCCCTTTAGTGCTAGAAGCTGGGAGCGTGCCCCGAGTCCCAGAAATTTCGCAACTCGAATGACTTAACTCCAACTTGGGGCTAACTAGGGACTTGGGAGCGCATCACCAAAAGTGATACAATGATAATAAAATTCAATATTAAAAATGTGTTGTAGTATAATTTTATTTTTTTTTTAAATGTAAATTTTTCCATTTGGGAAATGGGTATTTTTTTGTGGTTGATTTGGATTTTTAAAACATAAAACAGTTCCATGGAATCCTTACAAACATGCCAATTAAAAATTTCAAAATCAACATGTTATTTTTTACATTCAAAATATTTTTTAATTGATTGAAAATATCTTCAACACAAAATAACATACTTAAACCTCCAATTGAAATTCCTAAAATATTGTAAAATTTTCATCCAAGGCTTTTAGTTTGAAAAAATGGTCAATATTAAGTAAATGACCTTATTGATACTTGTGAAGGGAATAAAATATATTGATTGAAATTTCAAAAGCATTAGAAAATTTAGATGATGTGAAAACATAACATTTAAAAATTTGACGTCCAAAATATGGGTTTTGTAAACATATGAAAATTTTCATTATAGGTGATAAATTATAATGCATTAGAAACCAAATAATTTGTCATGGAAAATTGAACTTTGTTGTAAATTTGCAATAAATTCCAAATCATTTTCAATTTTACTATTGACATCTTGACCCCCGATTGAAGGCATTGAAACTTTTGGATGTCCTTCACAACTAGAAATAAAATTTAAGATTTGAAAAATCATTATGAAAGAGAGGCTAATAAGAAAATCAAAATTCAAAAAAATTCAAAATTCAAGAATTGCCAAAAAATATAATTGGCTTAAGAATGGGCTTAGATGTTGATATCATTATGAGAAATCATGTCATGGAAACTTCATTGCCTTACAACAAGATGTTTGAAATAACCAATATGCAACTAGATTATAATTATTCCATGGAAATATGGGGAATTAAAAAATAAAATGGCATGTCATAAGTTCACAAAGTTTTATTGTAGTTGCAAGATGGACCCTATACAGATGTAATATGCACCATATATATAGTTGTGATCAACCATATTTTGATTTTGTGGTCAAGTTCCATGAAAGTTGTAAGTGGCAATCATCATACAACTAGCAAAAATGTAGAACTCAATCATCAACTATTTTGCAAGTAATGTATGACATTAACGTGTATAATCATGCCACATGTATACATTGCCACCATCCATTAGATTTGGAACTTTCAACTTTTTTACAACTAGTTATCAACCACCATGCAACTATGTGTCCATTGTCATTAGTATACAACTAAATTTCAACTACTTATGCAAATTTCAAATTTGCATGGGGTATACGCGGCCACATGACACATGGTTATAGGTTTTTGTAAATGTTATGATTTACATCTATGGTTATCATGCACTCATGCCTAATGTTAAAAAAATATACAAGATGAATAAGGAAATGGGTGTTTTCTTTTATTTAAGTTTACTAGTTTCTTTTGAGACAACTAGAAAACAAAATATATAACAAACTTTTACATTTTGGCTTTTAGTTTAGATAATGCAACACTTCAGTTAGGAAAAATAAATCATTCTCATTCAAATAACATGAAATGAAAAAAATTGTTTTTTATTTGTTCATTTTTTTGTTTGAACAAAATTTTGCTTCTTTTAAATTGATTGAAACCATTGAAGTCTTATTCTTGATGATTATGTGAAATTATAAAACATTTTAGTTTTTTGTTGTAATGGTTTGCTTTATCATTCATTTTTCTTTACATAAAATTATTATGTTGTTAGTTTGTTAATTTGTATACAATTAAAGTGAAATATTGATTATGAACGTCAATGTTTGTGTTATACTTGAAGAGGTTGTTCAGGTCAACGAAAGGTTTCCACTTGCCTTAGGAGGTTTATGTTGGGCGATTAGTTTTCTTTTAGGAGGAGTCTTCATGAACCTCATGTGAACCTTGTTCTCACCACTCATGGGAAGATTTTTCAATCACTTGTTTCATCGATGTTTAATTTTAGGGAAAGTTGATGAGTATAGTCACATTGTTAGAATTTTCCAACCCATGACGCTAACTATTCTTTCGAAAGACACCATTGTTGCCATGCATTAGTTACACCCCCCTCCTTAAGACCTTGTCCTTCCACCTATTTTTTATTATCAACTTAAACACACCTTTGTCCTAGATAGACTTTGTTTGCCCAAGCCTTAACCATTGCTCCTCATTTATTTTTAGGTGGGTTTTTTGGGATGATATATGAACATCTTTCAGGATGCTTCATATTAGAGGACCCATCCTCTGAGTTTTCGAAATTATTTCAGGCTACTACTGTTATTACTTGTAGGGATATCCCTAGGTTGATGGCCCTAATGCTAGGGGTTAACAAATTGTTGGCAATGGCAAAAGACACTGGAGGTCTTCATCCTATTTCCGTAGGTGAGGTGTTTTTACAACTTATTAATTGTTCCATTGTCCTATAGTTTCAAAGGAAATTTCAAGAACACATATCCCCCCATTAGTTTGGAATATTGACCTTTGGAGGTTGCAAGGCCATCCTTTTTAGCATTTGAGCCATTTTCGACCTACACCCTAATTAAGCCATAATGTAAGTTGACGTAAAAAACGCTTTTAATAGTGTTTCTCAAACTGTTATTTTTAAAGAATTGTGTGATGTTAGGGGCCTTTGGCGAGCATTGTCCCCTTTACCAAGTTATATTATGGTGCTCATTCTTCTCTTTACTACCAACACGGGCGACATGTGGAGGTCACCATTATTGAATCATCTTCAGGCACAAGGCAGGGTGACCCCCTAAGAGGTCTTTTATTTGTTTTGGCCCATTATCAAACGTTTCTAAAAACCATAGTGCGGGCCCCCAATTGCATCTTTCCATCCCTAATGGACAACACCCACATCGTGGGGCCTATGAACGAAATTTCTTGTGCCTTTGACCACCTTTCGACCCAATTAACCCTAATTGGGTTCGGGGTCAAAATGTCAAAGTGTAAGCTTTAAAGTCCATTGGGGATCTTTCCAGGCATGGAGATTCTTTAAAGCTGCACTTTGGTCACAAATGATTTACACATTTTGAGTGTGTTAATGGAATCTCAGGACTTTGCCACACATTTTTTGATAAGGTTTTATTTTAAAATGTGACACATATTGATGATCTTCTTCTCATGGGAGACGCCCAAGTTGCTTTGGGCATTTTGTCCTCATGTGTAGCTTATCGACCTTTTTTTCTCACACGCACAATATTCCTTCTTTTTCCTTCTGGTATCTTTTGGTGGGTTTCGACAAGAGAGTTATGTAGGTATGTGGGGACATTATGGGTCCAGGATCATGGGAGTCTTTTCATGGCCCCTTAGTGAAGTGTTAGGTTTGACTTTCGATATCCTTTGGGGATATAGGCTTTTTTTGTGTGGAGGATTGTGCCCCATTTGTTTTTCTAGGGAGTTGGGTTTTAGTGGCTTCGTATTTGTGTTTTAAGTTTTGTATTTTCAATAGACCCATTTTGGAAGAATATGTTTCTTAGGTTGAAGGGGCCCACCTATTTTAATCATGTTTACATGTAGCATGAAATGGCCTTCCTTCTATAGTTAGGGAGATGCACCCTTCTTTTGAGAGTCTACCAATTACTGGCACCCCAGGTCTACAAGCATCTTAGATGGACATCCACCACAACACATCCCTTAGGTCTATCTTGGAGGATGACTCCATTTCCTCAACCTCTCGAGCCCGCATTTGTTTTTGTTCAAACAAAGGGGCAAGGTTATGGTTGGTTATTAAGCCATCTATCTGTTTGTTTCACATCACACATTATATTTTCACCTCAATGTTGCATTTTCATCTTGGTTTGATTTAGCCTCCATCATCAAGCTTTTTCACATGTGAATGTGGACATAGGTTGGACACATTTGGCACACACTCAGTTCGTTGCTTGTTTGGAGGTTAGCAAATAGTCACACATGACACCATTTGAGACGTCATGTATGCCCTCATTCGAAAGAGTGGGCATATTGTATGGAGAAAACGATGGTATGCCCTTGTGTCAGGATCTTCATTATTAGTCGATTTCTACATGACACGAGAGGACTAGGTTTTCGTTGTTGATGTGCTGGTTATTAACTCGATGCAGGAGACAATGGCTTTTAGTGTCATTAGTTGACTAGTAGGTGCAGCTGCAAAACTTAATGCCATTGTTAAGATCCACAAGTAAAAGAAAGGCACCACTTTATTTCGATGGCCATGGAGGTGCACAACACAATTAGGTGTGGTATGGATCATTTCATTAGTGAATGTGCTTGTCTTTTCCATGATAGACAATCAAAAGGTCATTTATCCTTGTATTTTTGCATTCAATGTTTCAAGTAATGTGTTAATATTCCTTTTCAATGTGCTTTAGCCTTTGCTATAGAGAGGAAGATTGTGTTGGTGGGTAATGCTTGTTCTAGACCTCCCATTACCATTAAATCTCACAATTTGCATATATGTGACATTACAGGGGTCATGGGTGAAATAATTTCTTGCCACAAGAGGGATTAATTCTCCCTTTTTTTTTATTCATGTGAGCTATTTGTCTTTTGGTCTTCCCTTTTTGTCTCCCCTATGATGGTTCCAACCATCGATCTTCTATTGGATCCCATTATTTATTATGAACTTTGATGATGCAAGTTTTAGGGCATCTAAGTTAAGTAAATTTTTATGTTTATACAATAAAAGTGAAAGTAAGTTTACATTTTTATGTGAGAAAAGTCAAAACCAATGTATTCCAATTTGAATTCAAAAGGTTGTTTGTAAATGAAATTGAAAAAATATATAATTTTATTACCAATGTCATTCTTTTGTACATGTCTAGATCTTCCACAATAAATTTCAATATCTTCTAGCTTGAATTATGAAAATTTGTGCTTGCCAAAACTAAATTACTATGCAACTAATGTCTAATTAATTTTCAACTACTTGTGCAAATATCAAATATTGTTGTGCATAAAAATATTATCTTGTTAGGTTGTTAAGTTTTATACAACTAAAATGAATTATTGATTATAGACTTCGATGTTGCAACTTTCAAGATATTCAAGTTCATTACTAAAAGTTTTAATGTTAAAACAACAAAATTGAAGGTAAGTTTACACACCTACATGTGAAAACATTCAATACCAATATATTCCAATTTTTCTTGTGACATTTTATTTTTAATTGAAATAGTTTTTTTGTAAATGTAAAGTTTGTAATTTAGTCATTGCATTACTATTACGTGTTGTTTATAGTGCATTTCAATGATAAGTTAATGATGACACTATGTATGTTGCTTTTCAGTTGCATTATAGTTGTACAAGGCTCTTACTTATATTTAGAATATGAACATTAAATTATTTTTCACATTGCAATAAGGTTATTCCTACTTTGGTGTGCAAGCATCATATCACATTTGGCAATTATCAAATATAGCCCAACTTTTGAATGGAGACAATGTGCACATTTTAATATTGTATAATATTGGATATTAGATAGGACATTTGATAACAATAATTTTAGCAAATTTTAGTTTAACATTAGCGATGTAAATAATGTACATACCATTGAAAGGGACCATGGATAACCAAAAAGGTCCATATGAGTTGCATTTTTCATCATTGAATATTAATACATACAATTGTATTATTGAAGCAAGATGTTTATCATTATTTATGCAATTGATTTATGTAATGTGTTTCATGGTGCAAAAGTATCATTACCAATTCCAATAAACACAAAATAATACTATCCATAAATGGACATGAATTATAAAATAGTTCCATCACCCAATTGATAAGTTGCAATGTAAACTACATTAATTGAATTCAAGTTATAACATTGTACCATTGAAAAATCCACTAGCTATAAAATAATTCGATTTGGCAATTCATTAATTGTAAATTGGTTGCAATGGACTCATCAAACTTCAGGCTGTGTGTCAATCAATGCCAAGTTCCCTCTCTTCATGTTTACCGAGAAAGTCTAGCAGAGAGAAGAAGGCAAACCCAGGCAAGGAGAATGTTTTGTGCAGATGATTAGAAGAAAAAATTCTGGAGAAGAAGAAAATTAGTATAGAAGAATTGATTTCTCTTTTCAACTGGGGAGGTGGAGGAGGCGGTTTCACCAAGTTTCTTCCCAAGCATAGGAAGAGACTTTTAACAGTTGATTTTCTCAGGCAACGGCTCTTCTTGATGAGAAGAAGAAGATTTCTCAGAGGCAGAGACAGAGACAGATGGTCCATTGAAGAAGGATTTTGATTCTTACTTGGGCTGGTGACATGTTGCAGAAACGCAAGAATGGGTAATCTCATCACCATGATCCTGCTTTACCACTTAGGTGAGCACTCAGTCCAAGGCTGTTGTGGATGGTTTCTTCTCCCCCATCTACCACCACGACCACGTTGTTGCATGCAGCAGCAGCAGCAGCAGGTCTAAGAATCCCAACCACCACCTCATCATCACCTGCATCATCTACTAGACCACCATCATCCAGACTTGCTGCAAAGGAAGAAGAATCCAGTTCTGGAACTGAATTAGAAACACCTTCTGGAGCAACTTCTGCGACTTCTACAGCTTCTACAGCTTCTGCAGCTTCTGAATATGTCTGGTCTTCCTCATTTCCATCAGCACTAGTAGTAGGCGACAGGAGTTCAACTGGTGGTATTATAGTGGAACCAGATACTACTGCAACTGCTGCAGCACAAGCAACGTTTGTACCAGTGTGCGGCGGCGGAGTCGCACTACTTAGTTGCTGCAAGGAGCGGAGAGGATAGAGAATCTGATCATCAGACGGACTCAAGACGCTGCAAGTTTGCTCTTTGATTGTACCCAGATTGTCGCAATTGATGTGCATCTTCATGGGCACCTGCGGGATGGTGACAGTTCGTCCCAGTGTGCGCCGAGACTGAGGCAGAGCAGCCTGAGGATTCAAGGCTGTTTGTACCCGAGTCCATGATGTGGAGCTCCTCTGCAACAGTTGTCGATCATCACCATATTCAGCTTCTAGAGTCCCCATGATTCCTACTATAACTCCTGCTGATTGTCGACGCAGAATTTCGAACTCTTCTGCCACAGCGCATAAGTCGAAATAATCCTCCGACTCAGATTGCAGTGCCACTTCTTCTTCTTCTTCTTCACGAGCTTCTTGCTCTCCTGTAAGTGTTGCAGGGTGAGAACTGCAATCAGAGCCCGCCATTGCAACTGAAAAAAACAGAAACTGTCAATTCAAGCTGCCGTTCCAACACTCAAGAGTCAAGACCACTACATAACAATGAAATGTTTTGGCCTGCTGCCATAATTTCATGAGCTGATCAGCAGAATTTCTTTCTTTCAAACTACTTTTTTTTTTGCAAAATTCTTGAATCTTCTTCCAAAGCCCCTTCTTGCAGAATTGTTTGGAGCTTTTCACGAAATTGTTTGTTCCAAAGCTCCTCTTGCAAAATTCTTCCTTCCAAAAAGCTCTTGCAAATTTTTCTTTCTTCCAAACCTCCTCTTGGGGGAAAATTCTTTTTTTCCAAAACCTCCTCTTGCAAAATTTTCTTTCTTCCAAACCTCCTCTTGAAATTTTTTCTTTCTTCCAAATCTCTTTGCAAAAATTCATGAGTCTTGAACTTTGCTATGATCTCTTGGGTCTTGTAAGAGTGTTTTTTTTTAGTGAAACTTTTGAGTTGGAGATGTTGGTGTAGGCCAAAAATAGGCGACCAAACCCAATTCGGTGACGTCCAATGTCGTGTGGGCATTAGAATCAGCCCCATAGATACCCTCCGGTTATCAACATGGACATGTACCCATTTATCCAACAGGGTTGGGGGGTGGGAAAAAATAAAATTAAATCGATTTTGGTATAAATCATTAGTTCTTAAAACATTTTGAAAATTTCAGAAAACCCGCCTTTCTAACCACCAGTTCTTCAATGAAAACTGCCCGTTGTTTGATGTTTCTGAAATACCCATAACCCGATGGTTCTCTAAATCCGAGTTTTTCTCCCAAAAATGGGAATTGATGGATATCTAATTCCGAGTTTTTCTCCCAAAATGGGAATTGATGGTTCTCAAGTAAGCTAAGTAAGCTGATTGTGGAATTAATGGCTCTAACTCCCTATTATGGCAAAACTCCAACCAACAAGAGTTAAAATATCGCAAATGTATGGAATAACCATTTGCTCAGTTATTTTGCCAAATTGGCTTTTCTGAGTTTGCCATTTTGCGAATGTTCTACCAAGATCTCAAAAATATAATGGAATTGGAATTCACAGTTTAGGTACCGCAGTAACACCCTGGTGAATATTCCTCAAATTGTGGGACCTAATCAAACTCTGCATTGTTCAGCACCTAGTCTCATGAACAATTAGACTATAATTTCCCACATATTGGCTATAATTTTTGTAATTTTGATGAGCAGATAATATTATCTAAATTAATTACAAAATGAGAAAGATAGAAATTTTTTTTAATTTGATGGTCAGAGCCAACAAAATATGCTACAGTGAAGAAATCATTCAATATTCAAGAACTTTTGCACTGCAAGTCCAACCATCTTGGAACCCAAGGCCATGCACCCCTCCTCATCGAGAGCTTTCCAAAGATACCAACAACACAATCTCAAGCATCCTGGTTCAGTGAATCTCATAACTACAAAACAAAACAAAACAAAACAAACTACCTTCCTTCATAGATAGATGCCAACTCACTATTGGCAAAGATAGTTTTTGTGATCCCTCACTAATGCACACTAGTCACAATAGCCATAACATACTGGTCACAATAGCCATGGCAGCTGCTGTCCCTCACTCAATAACCAGGGCACCCTTCCACAACAACACTCATGGGAAAAAAATTATTTTTATTTTTATTTCCTTTTTTATTTTAAAAACCACATGAGAGGTCAAATGAAGGGCAGTGACAACATCCTGGGACGGGGAGAAAAAAATCCAGGAAAAAAAAAAAAAGAAAAGGTCTGGTGGGTGTTGTGGAAGTATACCAGAATTTTCTCCAAGTCCCTTAAAATATGTGTAATTTGTGGTCACATGTATGGCACCCCTGAAAAAATCTCAACGAAATCTATCTATCCTTGTGACCAAGGATATCACAAGACTAATACATCTGAAAAATTTCTGAGTTCTAAATCACAAAGCTAAATATGGAGTTTGTATGACAAGATTGTAACACACACCCAATTGTTCTCATCACGTGTATCACACCAAGCTGTGATAAGTTTGCCAAGCTTGTATTTTCACAGAGATGAAGAGACTGAGTCCTAAAAAGTCTCTCCAATGAAAACACAAAAGTCTCTAATTCCCTTAAAATCTGAAACCCGATTTTCTAACCTCATTGAACACACCCAGGGAAAGATAACACCTCTTCAAGTTGACGACATTGAGGATCCTCTCACAACTGCTATGTTACAAATGATGCCACTTGCATACATTTGTGTGGTCATAGGTACATCAAAGAGTACCTACCTGCCAACCTTTTTTTCTGACAGACCACATTACTCACAATTCTTAAGAAACCATCACTCAGTTTTGCCTCATCTGTTTTCCTCAAAAACACAACCAAGAAATGTCTTGGAAACAACTCACACCAAAGCTCAAAATCTGTCAACCATTACCACATCAGGATAATAGTACTTTCAAAGTAGTCAAGGCTTCACCTGTTCAAGGTTTATTCAACACCAAATCTGTCCTGGTTCCATTGGATCTAATGAAACTCTCACATGTTCTGTTTGCTCACTCATGAGTTTATAAGCAAGCAGGCCCCACTTTGTGAGGCCTGTGTCATGCACTTACCTGTTTCAAGAAACCATCGTGGCAGAAAGCTGCCTGTCTCTGTTCATCTCTTACAACGTTGGTGAAATTCACTTGTGCTCCAATGTTCTCCTCTATATTCTCACTCAACTTGAATGAAAGAGAAGTCAAGTGCACTGTGGTAGTTTCCAGTCCTTGGGGATGGGACCAACATCATGTATGATTTCCCGATGGCATGACCACACTAGCTTAATAGCCTCTGGTGTTCCTATCCCAGCACCCCGTGGGTCTCCAGCAGGCCCAAACCTGCATGCCAACAAACATGAGCTCATTTTTCCTGTGGTGAATTTTTGTGACACCATAAAGACAAAGGCTCAATGACATTCTTTAGCAAATTGCATATGGGCTATATTCTTCCTTGGAGTAAGGATGGACTATCAGCTATAGAACAAGCCATCTCAAACTCAGCTTGAGGGGCCTTCTCTTTCCCCCACATGTTTGTGTCTTTGTGCATGCAGCACTCACTTTCTTGTAAACAGTTAGCCCATCCAATCATTACAAAAAATGTGAGATAAAGAGTCACAGGAAGCTAAGTTGTAGGTCAAATAATCAGAGTTTTCACCAGTGGTTCTGAGGAGCTCCAGTAGTACGTGCCCGGATGCCTGCGTACGTAGTGCCATTAACAGTGTTGCTTAGAACTTGCTGCATCAAAGAGTACACACATATCAGTGAAAACGACCTTTTAAATTCATAGTTTTGCAAATCTTACAGCCTCACAATTTCCAAATACAATTGTTGAAATTGGTGACAATCCTACTACCTTTAGATGTCTAAAAGTCTTTCCAAGTTGGTCCTACACAAATACATATTGAGACCACACTGCTTTTTATAGGTCCATTAGGTGAGAACAGGGAATAAGGAGATCTTCATGACCTGGAGAAACAGAACATCATTAGAGACAACAGCAGCGGTGAGATGAGCATGCATCCGCTCACAAGCTTCCAATACTAAAGGAAGATCCTCATCCTTGTATTCAGTCAATATCTGGCACAGACAGTTCAAAGTTCCACACTCATTGAAAATTCAATACATAGAAATATCTTCATAAGTAAGGAGAACTTCTCCATTACTTTACAATTTACATCAACCTGAAGAGATTTGAGAGATGACCAGATAAGTAGGTTATGGAGATGTCAGATCTGACAACATATCTGCAAACAGTGAAAAGAGGAAACCCAACCCTATAGAGCAGAGAAAACTGAAATAAAAATACCAAAACTCAGGAGTGGTTTGGACAACAGTGGCAGTCACACGCATCTTCAGAGGCCTACAACAGCAGCATGCATGGTATTGAACAACTACCTTTCATCAAAATGAACCATACAAGGCACACTCAACATATCCTAGCAGATCATGGAACAGAGGTGATGTCTAAGGCTTACTTGGAAAGGCCCAAAGATTTCAGTTGTGGCAAGTGCAAAGTTCTCCTTGCTTTTCAGCATCTCCTTCAGGGGAACAAAAACTGCTGTTGGCTCCATTGCACCATAAACCTTAGGAATGTTGTGCCCATCTAGAGGCTTCCCTCCATATGCTAAATGTGCCCCCGGAATGTCCAAGAGCTTGTTTATGTGCCCAAGCATACGTTCTGTTGTGACCTGAAAGACAAGAGCAGTCTCAGGTAGTTACACAGCAGAACCATATCATAGCAATCCTTCAACATCCTCTTGAAACCCTAGATTTTCATAAATGAGGTCAAAGGTGCACCACTAAGTTTGCAGACTTGAGAAAAGGGTAGGACACTCACTGTGAGAACAGGGCCAATAGTGAGATCCTCAAGTTTCCGCCTGGCTGCCAGCTCCTTCAACTTCCCCTTGAAGCCAACCTTTTTCCAGTTCTGCATCAACAATATTCTCCACTATAAAAGGATTCATCTTATAAAAGAATAATAATTGCATCTGAAATTAATATTAGATCCAAGAAATTGGTACCATAAATGCTCCTTGAATTCTAGCATGTGAATTGAGAGATGAATGTCTTGACATTCACCTTTCGTGACAGCCCTTGGTTGGGACTACACAAACTGAAGGATGAAATTTGGAATGGAAGAAAAAGGCCAGACCTCATGCATGAACAGGATAGACTGGGCAGAGCATTTCTGGCCACTGCAAGCATATGCATCTTGGTCACACACCCATGCCACATAGTCCTCCTGCAACATCCAAAACTGTCTTTACTATTCAAAACAAGTACATTGCACTCCTGCTAGATTTTCTATTTCCTATGAACTTGCCATGTGTTCCTTGATACCCTCCATATCTTGTGGTCCTATGTAGAGCTCAAAAGTTTGCATCCACAATGATGCACATGCATAAAGACACAGGAAAGATGAAAGAGACTATTTCCTCACATTCTGCACATCAGGTCCCAGAATCTTCCAGTCAAAGCCAGCATCCTCAAGCTTGATACGCCCTTTCAAGTCCAGCGCCAATTTTTCTGCCACTTTTGAGCTCCCGGTGAAGAGAGTCATGGCTGGTTCTGCCTGTCAAAACATCCATATACAGCTGTTTGATATTGTTGATACTTTCATGGAGCTCTAGAAGAAGAAATTGACAGTGTGCTAAGTAGTCACAAAAAGATTAAAGATAAAGCAATCATTGGGAATGTGTTTGGAATGTCCGGAAGCACCTGTAACAGAAGGTTGTTCATGACTGGGCCATCAGAGTTGATGAAATCAACATCTGTCAGAGGCATCCCACATTCATGCAAAAGCCTAAGAAATTGCTCCATAACAAGGCTGACCTGATCAGGCAGTTCAAGTATTGGCTTCAGTCTTTCCACACATTGAGCTGGAGCAAAGGATCAAACCCATATCCCAACTCAAAACCTCTGAACCAAGATGCTCAAAAGCCACCACAAGTAAACCTCTGCTTTCAACTGTCAGAAATCAAGACATGGATCAGCTGAATATTAAAACCAGGTTACTGACAGACCAAGTAGAACAAACTCCAAATCCCTTGCACAAAGTAGACAGGTACTATAAGGAAGGAAATGCAACAACCTTACTGTCAACTTTCAAGAGGGGCTTGTTGCCCATGAAGAGAGCACCAAGAACCTGTAACACTGGAATCTCCAATGGAAAATTGAATGGTGTGATTATTGCAACCTGGTCCACTCCACCATATGCAAAAGCATGGCCCTTCAGCACTTCAAATAAGAACTGGAGGCCAAGTACTGGAATTTGGACTCAATGAAAAAGAACACCTCTCATTCAAGCAAGCACAGCCTGAAGAGACTACACATGAGTAGGAGGAGGTGTAACTACCGGACCATATGGCCAACGAAGACCAGTGCTTTGCTGCCCTGCATGGTTCCCAGGAACAGCAAAAGATCTCGCCAGGAAACGAACCTGCTCACAATGAACCAAGACTGATCACAATCAGAAACACCATAAACCCAACACCTCCCTCAGCTTCCAATGCCAACAAAGATTCAGCTCAATCTGCTTTAAAAAAGAACTAATATCTTTTTTCAAACACTCAATTCATGCATATTTTAAGTCTGAAGAACTTTCACTGCAGTCACTGGCAAAAAACATTGCCAGCACTATCCAGAACCCGTGTTTCATACTTTAACAAGTGTGTCTTTGCTGAACAAGAATGGTAGAAGTTGTACATCTCACAACAGCCAAACCTGGTCTCCTGAGAAATTCTCCAGAAACTTCTGTGTGACAGTGACCTCCCCAAGAGCCTGTGCATAGCTTTTGGGAGCGACCCGCTGAATCAGCCTAGTAAAGAATGTCTCCACCTGGAACCAGACATAAGAGCAAAGGTCTCACACATAGTAACAAGGCAAAATCACTTTTCCTCCATATTGTATTTGCCCATAGATTTCACTCCTCTCCATGCAGTAACTTCATGTGCCTTCCAATTGAATCTTTAATGCATGAAGCTGCATAAAAGTTGCTATACATAGATAATGGACAGTGGAAACAAGGAGCAACCTCAGGCTGCTTTAACGCATAGCCTGCCTTGGCACATATGTCTCCATACAACAGATACCTGCCAAATTGGTAAGTACAGTCAATCCCTGAAACAAAGTAAGTCCTTGAAAGAACTCACCAGTCAAGATTGTACATCATTCATACAACTCTGTCTGGAGAACAGAATATTCCAGTCAGGACCAATATGATTGGCAAGAAAACTAGCATTCAAAGATGACATAGAGACCTAGAGGCATTGATGTGAGATAAGGAATATTCCAGGCTAATTCAATGACAATTATGACACACCTTTCAGAATTTCGGAGTGGGTTGTGCAGACCTGACTTTGTGCATGATTGTGAACTCTTCACAAATAGCTGCCTCAGAAAACATATTGCACATAAGATATGATGCATGCAACATCAGGCATGATAACAACATAAGATAGCAAGATAACGCATAAGATATGACTACAGATTAAGGTATAGAGTTAGCTGCATGTTAGAATGAGTAAGGGATATGAACAAATACAGATATGACTCCAATCATCAAGCCCATTTTGGAAAACATGCATATATATCTGAGTCACAAAAAGAACACATTTCAGCTAGAAAGCTGAGAACAGACCTGGCTTTCAGAATTTGAGGTATCTGGCACACGAATGAACTTCTCACCATTCAGAGGATCCAAGAGCTCAGCCCATTTTGAAGTGCCCTGCCACTTTCCCTGCACTGTCACATCCCCAAGTCATTTCAGTCTCAGTTGTTTGAAATCATGCATGTGCAAATATCCCCTAGAAACTTGCTGAAATCAAATCATTTCAACATATGCATGTCACTGTGAAACCCTGTGTTTGCTTGCCTATTTAAGTGAAAATTCAGTGACAATTACAACAATCAGTTTAACTCCACAAAATGAATATGCACGAGATTGCAGAGAAACCTCTTTAAAAAAAATTAAAAAATAACCATTGTCTCAGTTCCACCCAACATAGAAGCAGGACAACAAGGATGAGTATGGTCATAACCTTGAGAATGTCACTCACAAAGTATCAGACCAGTACCATCAGCATTAATGGCAGTGAGAATTTTCTGTTACTCCCCACTGAGTTCATCAGCTCCTAATCATGGGTCTAGAGGAGCATATGATTATGAGCTCAAAACTTTGCCTCCTGAGTTTCTGTCCCATTTCTGGAAGCAATGGGAAAACACAGTTATGATGTTGACTAGCACTGAATAGGCATCAATTAAACTTCAAAAAACAAATCAAGAGAACAAGTCAATGCACAGGAAGTTTCATAGTGTGAGAAAGAAAAGGTTCAGAATCGATTTGGCATTGAAGTTTCCTTCTGCAGAAATTTTCAGGGCTTTTAAACTAAGGAGCACAACCATCCCCATTCCCAATGCTTTCACTTACCAAGGTTGTACATCTGGCCTGGATGAGAACCTGACACTTCCACTGGATCAACAGTTGCAAAAGAGAGCATTGATGCATGTCTGCAGCAACCCAAAAACAATCCATTTGTGAAGGACAGTTTTGAGCAAACCAAAAGTCTAGAACACTCTTCAATTGTGCCATACTTACACCACTTTCCAGCTTTCTCAGCAATTGACACATACATACCTTTGTCCTGTCATGAGAGCAGAGTATGGATCGAGACCATCACTCAGTAGCATTTTTTTTCTGCAGCTCAGCTGACCAAAATATTTGACCACACAACGCTGCATTGTGACACCCCCTTTTTATCTCTGCAACAAAGAATTGGAGCCCTCCTGCAATGTAGACAGGGACCAAAACAGCAGATAAGAGGGAGAACAAGGCATCAAACCCTTTAACAGGAAACAATCCACAAAAAGGATATGTGATGATTAACAAGACTAATTGTTGAAAAGGAGCTTTTAAGGTCAGAGAATTGAAGAGGGAGAGCATGTCACCATGAAAACAACAGAACAACATCACAATGAATTCAACAGAGAAATGTACACAAGAAACACATGAAGCAAGCTTGAAGAGTACAAATGAAGCTGAGTCACTGAATTGGAAAACAAACATGCATCAAGAGTGCTCATCCAACAATGTGAAGCACAATGTGAAGTATACATCACAATGCTACAGATATACTTTCTCCAGGTATTGGATCATACTCCATTTTACCATCTGAGAACAAATCACTGTTCCATCGTGCTACATTGTTGGTCAGACTCTAGAAACAATCAAGAGCTATGGATCCAGAAACCAGAAGAAAATAAATCCTCAAGTAGAGGTGAAGATCGAGGGACATACTGTATTTCAAGCCCTAATGGAATTTTTTTGGTGCACACATGTGCTCGCAAAAACTCTAGGACAAAGCTTTTGATTTGTCTTGTAAAAGTCTAGAGGCGGACAGAAAGTATACACTGCTCCAAGACACACGATTTCTGACTAAACTACTGCCAATTCCTCGGTACAATACGATCCAATGGAACAGAAGAGGAGAAGAGACCTCGTGAACTCGAAACACTGGAAAGTGAAATCACAATACCTATTCCTTCCCTAAAACCACACTTTCTTTCCCATAACACTACTGGCAGGAACACAAGGAGTCTCAGCGTATAGCTCCATCCAGACAAAACTAGAGCTTAAAACAAAGAGAAAGCAAAAAAAGACAGGGAAAAGAAAAACAGAAAGAGCATGTGTGATGCGAAAAAAATCGATACACTTGCAGGGGAATTCGGAACCTGTTCAAGGCTGGAAGACTTGCTCCACGGGGCCGGGCAAACAACTTGTGGGAGAAAAGAGAATGGAGCTTCAGAAGAACAATTCTCCACATTCCCTGCACGAGAGAGCGCGAGACCAGTCTCGTTCACATCAGGATCTTCCAAGGAAAACAACGATAACTCAAAGAGATCCTCAGCGTGGTCTTCAAGTAAGCGACGCAGAGCGGTTCCTCGGGCACGTCTGTTCGTGCGCTTGGCTCCCGTCTCTTTCACTTAGCCATAGCCGTGGCCGCGAAGCTCGGTGAGTACGAACGAAAGAATTATTCGTTCGTCTTTAGAACGAAGGAACGAACGAAAGAAATTATTCGTTCGTCTTTAGAACGAAGGAACGAACGAAAGAAATTATTCGTTCGTCGGTGGAACGAAGGAACGAGAGAAAGAAACTATTAATTCTGACGTGCATCGTTGATGGATGAATAGTACGTGGCAACAAACGACAATTTGATGGGGCAAACGGAACGAAGGCATATTCCATCCAAGTAGTGACGATTCGTCCAAAAAAACCCTGATTCCATCCTCCAATTGGATTTTAAATTTTTCTTAATTTAAAGAACAAAAGCCCTCCCCCCTAAAATATAATATTTAAAAATATTAAATTGAATTTAAATATTAAATAGTAAATAATTTTTAAAAATCTCATTGGGGCATAATAATTTTAGGGCTTATTTAGGGTTTATGGGATTTGGTTCTTTGGAAAACCTAAAGTTACACAACCAAATTGAATTTAAAATTTTTTTTAAATAATAAATAGTAAATATTTTTAAAAAACTCAGTGGGGCTTATTAAGTTTAGGGCTTTTTTAGGGTTTATGGGATTTGGGTCTTTGGAAAACCTAAAGTGACACAACCAAATTGAATTTTAATTTAAAGTTTAAATAATAAATAGTAAATACTTTTAAAAAACTCATTGGGGCCTATTAATTTTAGGGCTTATTTAGGGTTTATGGGAAAACCCAAAGTGACACGACCTTTGGGACTCATAACCTTTCATACCTAAAATTTGGATTTCTCAATAGTTCCTCATTAGAAATCAATTGGAAGTGGCATGCATTCCTTTTGTTCCTCTTTGGGGCTTTTTTTTGCTTCTTCTTCTTCTTCTTCTTCCCATTTTGTGTTTTACATGTAAAGCTTTAAAGCTTCATGGTGGTGTTTTTTCTTTCATTTTCCCCCAATAATAATCAAGTCCCTTCTTATTGGGGATGCTTTTTGTTGTTCACTTTGGCCACCTTAGGTCATGGGTAGGGAGGATCATCATCTTTGCTCTCTAGCTACCTTTCATTACCATTGCTTTGAAATTATTTATGTGATAAAAGAGAATTACAAACCCAAAATCTTCTTCCCCCCCCCCAAAAAAATCCAAAAAAATTGAATAAAATTAAATTAAAACAAAGATTCAACAAAGAGGGCTTCCAAAATAAAATGACCAAGGTATGAAAAACATATGTTGCAAAAAAAATCAAAAAGATTTTCTAATACTCTCACTTAGGAGGAACCTCAAAATCCATCATGATTTTGAGCTTTCTTCAATGGACTACAATTTGTTGGTTTTACTCAAGAGTTCTTTTATTCTAGTTTAAGACAAGTAAAGCATTAAAATCTTGGAATTAGGTTATTAGAGGTTTTTTTCTCTCTCTCTCTCTACCCTAACTATTTATACTTTTTAAAATAAAAATTTCATGAAGTAAATTGAGTGCAGTTGTTTCACATTTATTTATTTATTTATTATTAGTATCATGTTTGGTGTAAATTTTATATTGTTCACCAACTAGAAGTTGATACAAATGAACTATATATACACAAGTACTTGCTTGTAATATAGGAGAAGGCAAAAGCCAATGAGGTTGGAACTAATAGCAAAAAGAGTGAGTGAAGCATTCATTAGTTGTAGAGAAAAAAAGTCGCAAAGTGTAACTTATTAGTGTTTAACAATTTCTTAGTGAGATTGGAATTCACAAATTGGATTATTGATACTTGAACAATTTCTTAGCGAGAGATTGCAATCCCCTAATTGGATTGCCAATACTTAACAATTAGTTTGTTCTTAGCCCATTTTTGGTTTGAGGTTGTAAATTCTCTAATTGAATTGTTTGTACTTAACAATTTCTTAGTGAGATTGTAAATTCCATAATTGGATTGTGGATACTAACGATTTCTCAGTGAGATCGCAATTCCCTAATTGGATTGTGGATACTTAACAATTTCTTAGTGAGATTGCAATTCCCTAATTGGATTGTGGATACTTAACAATTTCTTAGTGAGATTATAATTCCCTAATTGGATTGTTGATACTTAACAATTTCTTAGCAAGTTTTTAGTGAGATTGGAATTCCCTAGTTCGATTGTCAATACTTAACAATTTTTTTTAGTGAGATTGTAATTCCCTAATTGAGAAAACACAAGAGTGCGGAACTATTTTTTTTGTGCAAATTCAGCAATAATGTTATTACAACAATTAATATACTCAATGGAAGTTTTCTCTCTATAAGGGTATAATATGTATACCTAGTGCTTCATCTTTGATGTGGGATTTAATTGTTGTTTTAGGGCAAAGTGTTGTCGGACAAAAGGTTTTTCAACCCACCAAAGTTTTGAGCTGGTGGGTGCGGTTGCATCTTGAAGGTGTTTCTTCTAAGCTCAAATATGCTCGAAAATTATCGGTTTTGCCATTTATTTCCATGCTTTTTTGCGCATTTGGAATGAAGCGGACGGTTTTGTGCAATGTGGGAACAAGCCCTAGGAAGCTTGGTACATACCCCACTTATGAAAAAATTCCGAAGGAATAAGGAAATCTTAAAGGGATTTTTATTCAAAGAATGGATCCGTCTTGGTACAAAGATTTTATTCCGGGGCCTGGAACATACCATCTTAACTATAACCTAGTAAATCCGACGTCACCGCTCCACACTTTCGGTGAACGGACAAACATCTGGTTCGATTATGATAGACCCGGGCCGGGCACATATAACGTTAGGAAAGATGAAAGTAGTGGTCCAAAATATACTATGGCCGATAAATTCCAACGACCTGCCGGACTCGATGTTCCAGGGCCCGGAACGTATTATGCAAGTATCAAACAAACGCATAAAACCAACCCCGCATACACGATGGGGTATCCACGGAGCCCGGATCATGATCATGGGATCCCGGGACCAGGAACTTACGATCTACGCGGCGAAGCAAGCGGACCTGCTTACTCTCTCGGGGCAAAATTCCGAGACCAGATCTCGGATAGCCCCGGGCCGGGGCATTATAGTCCGCTTCGTCCCTCTAGTGCTCCGTCGTACTCAATGGGGCAACATCTATGGCAATCTCGCCCTAATACTCCCGGTCCGGGAACTTATAACGTTCGCTCTAATAACATGCAAGGGCCTCTCTTCAGCATGGGCAAGAGGTTCTATCGGCTCCGGGATAAGCCGACGGAGCGAAGGTATTCGGTCGCTCTTCGCCAACGACCCATTGGGCTACAAAATTCACGTGGGGGTAAATTTGTTTCCCCCACATCATCATCCCCTTCACATAATCTTCGTAACACATGTTTTTACCATTTGGTCGCGTATGTTACACATTTGTTTAAAGATTTTACGTGATTTTTTTTTCCCTTGCAAAATTGGGTGTGCAAAAATAATTGACTTAGGTACAATTATTTTTAAAATAATTAGTGCACTAATCAAGTTTTTCTTCCTAAAGTTTGGTGGGTTTAGGGTTTTGAGTTTAGGGTTTTGCATATTAAGTTCACAAATGTCATTTTGTTTGTGGTCATGGATGTTAAGGAATAGAGAGTTTCGTTATTAAGTTTAGCTAATTTTTTTAGAGACCCTAAACCCTAATTTTTACTTGAAATTTTTGAACATAAACCTTTGTTCAAATTGTTCCAAACTCTTGAAATGTGACTAGAGTTTGACATATTTTAGAGTTATTATATGGTTTGCTATTTAACGTAACCTTCTTAAAGTGTGTTCACACTTGGTGCTAGGTACTCTATTGTTGAGTACCCTAACACCATGCTAGCCATTTAAAAACTTAAACTTAGTTATCATGAAAAATTTATGTTAAGTTAACGTTCACTTAACATTAAACTATCGGCCATTTAACATTAGTTGCCACCTAGGATGTCCACCTAGATTTTTATTTAACATTGACGTAACATCAAGTGTGAATGCACCATTAATATGCATAGAACAAATTTACCAAATAGAGGTTTTACCAAAGACCCAATTCTAAAAATAAGGGGAAAAAAAAGGTGGTGGAATATTTGAGTTTTCTATTTTGGAAGTTGGATGAGCAAAATAGTTGAAATGTTTGTATGGTTGCACACCTTTCTCCAAAATAAAGCCAAATGGTCTAACCTAGTTTGGAAGCCAATTATGAATTTTTTTTAAATTAAATTGTTATTTTTAGTACTAGATTTAGGGTTTTTTAGAGCTATATATAATGTCTTTTTCAACATTTTTTTCCTTTTCAACAAAAGAATTGGGAAATTTTTGTTTTTCTAAATTTGACTAATTTTGCTAATTTTGTGGAAAAGTTAGCCACATTTTCGATAGCACGAAATTGGAAACCCTAGCTATATTCATGTCTATATGTATACTTAATATAAAATTTCCCAAGTGTTTAAAAGCAAATTTTGCATTGAAAGAATTGATGATTTGTATTAACATGTTGTTGGTTTGTTGATTAAGTTATTGGTTGTGATTGTGAAATCTTTTTTCACAGTAAATTTTTTGAGAAGCCCAAATACACAAATAGCTGATGATTCCAAATTGCCCATCTTCCAAGATTGTCCAAACATTCTTTGGAAATTTGAGGACTTAAAAGAAGAGAGGAGAGCAATTAGGCTATTGCAATAACTTGAGGCTTTCATCTTTAGTGTCAATTGAATCCATGACTTTGGATAGTTGTGTCACAAGGGCTACAAGTTACTCAATCTTCTCATCCTATAAACATCTTCCCATCTCATGGGCTTCATCCAATTCCTAAAAATTATGGGAAATAAGTATTGATCTTGATCACCCATTGTTCAACTAATCATCCAAATTGTGGATTCCCCATCCCTTCAAAAATCCTATGGTGGGTAAAATTGGTTGCCCAAGTTGATCATCCATTAGCCACCCAAATTGTGGGAAACCTTCCATCCATTCCAAAAGCTTATGGGGGGGATAATGGTGTCCCAAGTTGTCTTCTTCATCTTGCTTATTAAAAAGTCCTTTTTGATTTTTGAAAAAGGAGCCAAACCTAAATTCTAGGGTTGGGAATTGGGTTGCATCCCATGGCATCATCATCCATAGTCTTCTTCTTCCTTCACAATAATGTGTTTTCTTCTTCACCAATTTGTGCACAAATTGGTAAATTTTCTGATCATAGAGCCTATATTGCCATCCATTTGCAGCCTTTAATCAAAATCCTACTACACCTTTCCATGCCAAATTTGTTGATGAAAAGTTGAAGAGAAAGAGTATTGTCGTGCTCTTCCCTCAAGATTTTGATTTCGAAATGTTCCCACCTCCACCAAAGATTATAGATCGAGTGAGAATACCAATTCTAGCTAACACGATTGAGGTGCAAAAGGAGAATGTTGTTGAACCCAACGAAATTGTAGAAATTGAAGATCATGTTGATGAAGCAACTAAAAGAAAACCTAGAAGGGAGTTCACTTCTGAGAGTAGTTGGAGGGACATTGCACTCAACTTACAAAAAATAAAACAAGAAAAAGATCAAGTGGAACTTACAAAAATAATATGAAAATTAGACTTGGGGGAACAATAGATTAACATATAATTATTTCACAAGCTTCTTCCAAGGTGGAGATTTGTAATCTTCCCCCTATGTTTATTCTATAATTACTAGTTGGTTCCTTTGGTGTTTAGGCCACATTAGTTGAACAAGTTGAAAAATGTGAAGTTGATTTTCCAAGGAGGGTACATTTTGATGGCCCTTTTTCTCTTTAGATCCCTTGTAGCAATGAAGTGAACTCACAAACTTCGAACCCCTAGTATAATAAGGATTTGTTGGATTTTTCTTGCAACCTTCCCATTGAATGGAGACTAGTGAAATTTGTGAATTACAACATTGGTTCTCAACTTTCTCATAGAGAAAACCATTTGTAACCTAGCATGGTTCACAAATGATACCAAACAATATAGGTTCATCCTCATTGATTGAATACCATTGTGAAGCATTATGTTTGAGAGTTATATGGATTTACAATTCATTGAACTATAAATAGGATTTTCAATACAGATAAGCATGTTCATATGTTGAGATTTGTTTGATGGGTTTTGGTATGATCAATTTGTATGTTTTCAAAGGATCACTCTAAAGTTGTCAAATTTCATCATTTGCAAAATAAGAATTATAAATAAGGTGTTTTTGCAAATTGATAGATCCTTAATTGCTTATGGGAAATTTTTTGTTATTTTGCAAGGTTTTTCAAGCACTTTGGTGCTTGTCAATTCTTGTCTAATTCATTATTTATAGGCCTTTCTTGGGCAATTGTGTGTTGTCTTGTAATTTTCCAAGGTGGGATCACTTCAATGTTAGATCAATTTTTTTTAATTTCATTTTTATGTTTTTTGCATTGGTTTGTTTGTTTCATCTTCTAAGAAAAAGGAATGAGTATTGAAGATGATACTAATTTAATTCTCTTGACTCAAGATGGTCAAGTAAATAAGTCTTTGAGTTGAGAACCATTCTATTTTAAGGTCTTTCACTCCATGGAAAGCCTTATGGTCTTCATGGATTGTTGATATTGTTATCACATTCCTACAACAACATCTATGTTGTGCATAACACAACTTTTATAAGTTGATGATACTAACATCTAAAGGAACTTTAATTATGAACTTTTAAGAAGTCAACTTAAACCTTGGATTGAGATTCAATGAAATGAATCTATTTAAAAGTGTTCATCATGCAGTTCATCAAAGGCAGACATTCATTAGTTCACAACATGTAGCTCGTCGACAATGCTATGAACAAGGACCTACACAAAACCCACATTACAATGAGTATATGCGATCAATGCAAGCATATACTCGACTAGACAAAGTTGCCCATGGTCATGTGCAAGCTTGGGGTGGAGTTCATTGATTAGGCTATGGCTTTTGAACTCAATACACTATCTACTCACAACAAGACTTGGGGTGTGCTTAATTGGAAAAAAAAACAAACAATAAAAATAAAAAATTGTGATAAGTTTTATTGAAGGATTTTTAAATCCTTAGAATTTTATTTTTTTTAAAGGTTAAATAATTCATAGATAGTGCGCAAGGAAACTTTTCCTCTTGGCCACTATTAACAAAATTTGAACTTCATCTCATTTTTTGAAAAATGAGAAGGATTTAAACAAATGGAAGAAATAATGTAAAAAAAATTGAACCTAAACTACATAGCAAATACATTATAAACTTTTGTGGGTTTGAAACTTATGACAACTTTTTACATATATGTGGGTTTTGTGGATTTCCTTTGAGGGAATAAATGAGAACCAAGTTTTGATAAGTGCAAATTACTCATCATCATACAAAAGAAATTACCCTTGACATGATTATATCACCTTTGTTCATGTAGTTCGATTACCAATGTATGCCTTCACTCTTTTGCATATTGCTTTCTACTAACATACCCTTTAACAATTGTGATTGAATGTTTTCTCTTTTACAATTTTTTAAACTAACAAGAAACTTTTGTGATTGAAATATTAGTCATCAATGTGTGAAACCAAACTTATAACAAATTTGTATGCTTTGTTAATCAATTCCAATCTACAACAATATTTCACTTGATTTGTATGATTAATTGATGAGTTTATGGTGTACATATTCCAAAATTAGGAAAACAATCATTAATGACTTAAAAAACATGGATAGCCCATTGTATATAAATATGGTTGATTTTTGTCATTATAGTCTACAAATTTTAACATGAATTTGCACACTATTAAACCATTGTATCATTTAAACATGTAGGAATATATGAAAATTCAAGACCTTTGCAAAATGTGGCACACACATTTTTGATTTGGGAAATTTTTTTTGGTGCAGTTCCTTTGGACAAGATGGTGAATGCAATTCGAATGCTTCATTAATCCATCATTTTGAATGTAAACATTTTTACAACCTCCACATAAGGGGTTTAAAATCATTTAATCAAATGATTAATATCATAATTTTTACTAAAAATTTACAATGTACCATATGTTCGCATGGGGCACCTAAGGCAATTTTTTTTATTACAATTTTTGCGTTCATTCCATTGCCCACAAAATTGGCTACTCTTGCACCACTTCAAGTCAACAACCATTTAAATAACATCAATTTGGGGAGGATATTTATCTATTAAAAAAGGTTGTTTGTTTGCCATGTTTTGATCTCCCAAAGAAAATTAACTCCCTCCATGATCTTAATGCCATTGGAAAGCCTTCAATGAATAAGTGTGCACCAAAATGGTTTCATAATGTTTAAACCTACAATGTAAAAGTTATTCAATATCCAAAAAATTGCCATTGAAAATTCAATAAAAATCAAAACTAAAGTTTTTAGGGAAATCAAGGTTTACTTTTGGTATTTTGAAGAGCTCTATGAATAGGATTTTATAGAGGAAATTTCATTATTTTGAGACCTAAGATGTAAGGGATGTTGAATTTTGTGTAATCTTTGTCATTGGAAATTCAAAAAAATCAAAACCAAATTTTTTTATATTCGCACTTGGGGTAACAAAATAGATTCCACTAGTCTATCTATTAAGAAAGGTTGTTTATTTGTTGTGTTTATTATTCATGTTGAGATTCCCCAAACCGTGGCTACCACAAGCTTTCTCTTTATACCATTGAAAAGCATTCCATGAATACCTAGTCATGCACAAAGGTGGTTTCATCATGTTTGGACCTATAGTGCAAGAGGTATTGAATATTAAACAATTATCTCATTGAAAATTCAATAAAATAAAATCCAAAAAATGCTAGGAAAATTGGGGCGTGCTTTTAGTATTGTTGGAAATGAATCTCTTGATGAATGGATTTTATGATTGTGATTATGTAATTTTAAAACTTAAGGTGCAAGAGATTGAATTCTACATAATATTTGTCATTGGATATTTAATTAAATTTTAAAAACTGGTTTTGAAAGGAAAAATTAGTTGGGTAACAAGTTCGCACTTGGGCCAATAACAAAAATCACACTGATACAATGTGCACATAATACATATGCTTTGTTAAGTGCATTGAGAGAATTACATCCATTAAACCCACATTTATACATGTTTTTTTTTCCTATCACTACTTTGGAGTATTTAACTCAAAATGCACTCCTATGTCATGTTGTAGTATTAAACATTGAAAGTATTTAATGTTGTTCGAAATGTTATAAGGTGAATCTTAAGAAAATCACTAAATTAACAATCAAGATAGGGTAGATAGGCCCTCCAGCTCTTGAGACCATGTTCCTATCTATGAAACATTTAGTGATGGGAATAAAGTCCTTGGAATTGGACACCAAAAACCATCAATTTTTTTCAATGTTGGTTATATTCAAAATTCCTTATCCCAAGATATTGTTTTGGATAATGTCAAGTGGATGAGTTTCAAATGAAAATTTATTATAAGAAATGAAAACTCATGTTGGTGGTTCATGGTAGACATGTAACCCATCACCTCAACATCTTTGCACACTTCAAACTTATCGATCAAATAAAAGCTTCAAAATGGAATGTGTCAAATTAAACATGAATTGTGACCAAAACTTGTGAGCCATAACAAATGGAAAACACAAACTTTTGTGCTTCAACAAAGTCAATTTAGCAATATCTAATGCCATTTCCATTCAATGCCACATAGTGACATGGGCACATTATCTTAAGATGTTTAATGGCATAATATAATTCAACTTTGATTTTGAATTGCAAGATTTTGTAATAATAAAATCATGGCCAAGTTTTTCTCTATATGTGTTTGTAGCTGCAAAGTCATACATAAACATGTAATTGGAAAATTATTAGCTATCACCTACATTATTAAATTAGGTATAATGTATCTAGATGGTAGCCCAAAGATTTCATGACCTAAAATGGCACCATTACTTCATAATCCTCTATAATTCATGGGTGTAAGCAAGATAAAAAAGGCCATTCCTTCCACTTAAGGTGACTATTTTAAAGGCAATGGGTTTATTTGCCATAATGATGGGACATATTGGGATTTTTATAAAGGGGGATGAACTAGAAAATCATTATTTTTATTGTGAACAAAAATATTCATGAAAAGATAAAAGTGTCAATAATTAGTTAATTATTTGATAGCAAGTGATGTTTACCCCACTTGTCATGAAATTAAGATCCACATGGATGATGACTTTGTGCATGCGCTTATGGATGGGATACCAAAAAAAGTAACATCTTTCCATGTAAGATGTTCACCTCCTAATTAGGAACTCAAGGGTGGATCAACAAGGTAGTAGCAACTAGTATCATCCTAGGTTGCATGATGAACTCATGGTAAATCAATGTTTTTATTCATTTCCATTTGGTTTTGTCAACATGTCTTATGAATTGGTATCAGAGCTTTTAGATTTAGGAATGTGAAATTTGGAATTCCTCCTACATAAACCAATTCCAATGAAACATTGTCATTGGAATTTTTTATTTATTAAGGAAGGCAAGTAAATTGTATTGTGAAGGAAGATGGGTTTGTCCACTGAGGTTTTTTTATCTCATTGAATTACTATTTTTTAAAGAATTTGATACAACTATGTGAAACACCTTTTTATAAAGCTTGTTTTTAAAAGAACTAATTTAAATTCATTTACATCCATGGATTGATTAAATAACATTTTTTTAATGAAGATGGGTGGTGAATGTTGAAAATGTAATAGCAAAATGGGTTAATAAAAGTAAAATTATAAATAATAATATTACAACATATGGGTAGAAAGATGAGTAAATTTAGGAAATAAATAGTACTTATTATGGGCCTTACCTTGAGAATCTTTTGATTAAAAATTAAAGTTTGGGCTCATGAATTATTTAATTAATTATTCCAAGTTATACATAATTGAAATTCAATTATTTGGACTTGATTAAATCCTAGGAAAGAAGATTCCACATAATTTAATGATTCATCTATATAATAAAACCTTATTTGTTTGTTTATCTACCTATGAACCTATTTACTAACCTATTAACCTAACTTCACATCCCTTCATCACACTTTCACATGAAAAATGTTAATAAACTTTCAAGAAGAATGTTGAAGTTATAGTTTGGGGAAGTCACTATTTATATAGTTTAGGAAATGCATGAAATAAAATGGTATTTTAAAGTATGCTATGAAATAATGTCATATTTTCATTATATTTTAGGTACATTTAAAAATATATTAGGTATATTTTTAATATAGTTTAATAATGAATTATGGGAAACCTATTTACATTTAAGTAAATTAATTTTATGATTTAAAAAAAGAAGTTGTACTCTAAATTGTTTTGCACATTTTTTTGAATAAAATGGAAGTGACCTCCTTAGGTCTATAATCAAGTTCTTGTTGTCCAAGTCTACGACTAACTTCCAATTGTATGTCTAGTGTTATGTTTTTCTTTTGTTTATTAGTTTTATCTATTAAATTGGCATTGTTTGTAAAGATATTAAATATCACTTTTTTCCTATTACAAGTGCATTGTGAGCTTTGGAACTAGAATTGTTTTACATCAATGGGTTGTACCTTAAAACATTGTGCATTTTTGTTGGTGACAATCTTTGAAGCTCAGTTGAAGATATCGTACAACTAATTGATTTTCTACTTTGTTTATAAGAAGGTGGTCACACGACCTTTCTTAGTAAGCAAGTAATTGTGTTTTGTAAGTAAGCTGAAAGTTTTGAACTTATTTTCAACTATAATTGATAGTAGACACCTTGCATAATTACATGACCTTGTTTCTTAAAACTTGGATCATTGTTACCATCACATCACATTTAGGAACATGTGTGCAATAAACATGTTTTAAGTCATGAAAATGGAAAAGGGTTAAAAGCTCGATGAATTTGAAGAGTTTTGTAGCTTAGGTGTGTTTAAGATGACTAATAAAATTTGCAAATGTTGCCCTGTTTAAAAACCCCCTTTTAACATAAGATTTTTTCCCCCCTTTTATTTAATTTTTGGAAGAAATGGTCATTTATGTTTTTTTTTCAAAAGAGATTTTGTGCGCCCCATTTAAAAACCCCCTTTTAACAAAAATTTTTTGTTCCCCTTTATTTAATTTTTGAAAAAAATGGTCATTTATGTTTTTTTTTCAACATAAGAATTTTTCCCCCCTTTATCTCAAATTTGAAAGAAATGGTCATTTATGTTTTTTTTTGAAAGAGATTTTGTGCACCCCCCCCCCCCCCCCCCCCCCCCCCCCCCCAACTAACAAAAAAAAAAAATTTTTTTTTTTTAATAAAAAAAAAACAACTTCAATAAAACACTCCCTCTTCACACAAACAACACACCAAAAAAACCCCATTTCCTCTTTCT
>Ga0116227_10002353_pt1 | contig 43118 bp, 33 predicted proteins | sample S1TSphgellanicum_FD_89693 | JGI IMG/M metagenome (GOLD analysis project Ga0116227, IMG submission 89693) | Host-associated microbial communities from peat moss isolated from Minnesota, USA - S1T2_Fb - Sphagnum magellanicum MG | ecosystem: Host-associated > Plants > Peat moss > Unclassified... | reverse complement strand
TTTTTTTTTTTTTTTTTTTTTTTTTTTTTTTTTGTTTTTGAAGTTGGTGTTGTTGGTGGTGGGTGGCAAGGGGGGGTGGGTGTGGGGGGGGGGGGGGGGGGGGGCAAGTTTAGGTTCAATTTGAACTTGATATTTATTTTTAGTTTTTCTGAACTTAATAATCAAATTTGGCATTAATTCAAACCTAACACATGTCAAGAAATTAGTAGTATATATATATATAATGTGTGCTTGGCCATCACCTTGGTCTTATAAATGTTCTATGGGGCCAAGCATGCACCCAAAAATATAATAAATATAAATTTTAATTTATTTTTAAATTTTCATTCGAATGGAGGGTTTTCATCCATCTGTGATTTTTGACATGCCATATCTTCCATATATGGGCTCAAATTTTGATGATTCTTACATGATTAGATTCGTCTTGGCGAGCTTTATGCATTAGTGGGCATGTAGCCACTTTTCGAAATTGTGATTTTGGGAGTCCAAAGACTAATTTTTCTATTTTTTGGATTTATTTCACATAAAATCTTTAGAAATTGATATCTCCCACATATGACGCATGTTTCAAGTGTCATATTCACCATTGGTCTTGTGGTGAAAGAGGTTATCATTTTAGGAGGCTTCAGCCAGGCTAGTGGAAGGCCATTTTCCAACCCTTCTTTTGGTGGTGTGGCGTGAAGGGTGCAGGGAGGTGTGAAGTGCGCAAGAGGGCATGGAACACATGAGCAACACAAGAGTGACTTACTTGTAAGAACTTTTGATATGTGCTTTCAAGTTACATCACATGGCAAACATAAGTTCATGTGATGATCTCTTGTAGATTTGTGCATAATGTTCAATAAAAAACTTTAAGTAAAAGGCTATGAACCTTCCCACGTGTATTGGTTGCAAAACATAGAGAGCCCAAAGGTTGTAGTTGGTGTGGTTAATGGCTAGGTATGGGACAAGGCTACCACTCGGCTATGGTTACAAAATAGGTCCTACTTGACCTTTGATTTGCCTAGACATAGATATTAGAATTTAGTGGTGGGTAGGTTGTACCTAATGTTTTTTTTATTGTTAGGTGAGATCAAAATGATGACCAATAAACCCATTGTGGTGATGAAACTAGGGTGATGATCGGTGAGATTGCATTTATTGTTTTTACAATTGTGTAGGCCCCAAGTGCATGTTTGGCCCTACAAAACATTTTTATGGATACAAGTGCCCCAACCATATAGGTGTAATAACCATGGTTACCATTTTGGTTTCAAGGATTTTAGGGTTAGGGAAAGCCACAATGGATCAACATCCTTGTAGGATTAGATGAATCGATATAGGTGTAACAATCTTGGTCTCAATGGGGTTTCACGGTTATAGGACTCCAAGGCTACATGTTTAGGGTTTTCAAGGAGACCCATATTAGGGTTAGGGTTTCATCACAAATAGGATTTGGATTCCAGAGGCAAGTTTTCCAGAGGGCTTATTAAGCAGGGGGTGCAATTCTAACCACCTACCCCACCTACATTATCATTTGAGGGAGATTCTTCAAATTATAAGGCAAAATTACCACCAACAGTGTCAATACCACTTGTGTGGGACATGGAGGACATGTATGGCACCTCCAAGGGGCCTTGTTGATTTTCAAAGGCGGTTGGCATGATTGAACTAGATGATTTCATCCAAGAGTTTGATACCTGTGTGATATGCAGTAGTTGCAGAATTACAACAATTTACACATTTTCTAACATGGAAAGGTTTATTCTAACATTTGGAAGGACCACCCATGGATGACTATCATGAGTTTTGTGATGCCCATAAGTTTGCCATTGAGGAATGGCACTAATATTGGTTGCCAAATTACTTTTCCATCACCAAAGGTTGGTTGGTTGCATTGACACCTACTCCATCGACCACTATCATAGGGGTTGGTGCGGTGGCAGTAGTCCAACTATTAGGGCACGGGTTCTTCTCACATTGTCACCAAATTCTTTGAAGAAATTTGCACCAATTACCAGGGTGTGAAAATTGAGAAACTCCGTACATTGTAGGAGTTTTGGCGCCAACCCCATGAAAGTTTGCGAGAGGTGATCACATGATATAAACGTTGATTAATGTGACTAAGGGGGTCATAGAAGCCCAAGCTATCTAGTTTTGGTATGGGATCCTGGAAAAGGATCTAAAGCAACGAGTGCAAAACATCTCACCCAACCTATCAACCCCACGTTGGCATTGGTTTTCTAGGTATGTAAACGAATTGAACTCAACATGGTGGAGGAGAAGGTTGTTACCATAGGGTTTAGTAAGAAAACCCTAAAACCTTCTCCTACTTCATCGACTCAGCAGTCATGTGGTCAGGCGTATTACTTCATGTTTCATCCAAAGTTGTAGCAAGGTTAATCCCATATGGGAAATGCAGGGAAGTCCCCAGGTTCTAACAAAGGCCAAAAGGTGAAAGGGCAGCTAATAAAAGGCCAACAACCAAGTCAGTTCCAAACCAACCCAATGCCATGGAGGCATGGTTTGCACATTTGGAGGTGTTGGTGATGAGTATGGCATCCAGCATGGTGTCACACATGAAATCCACAGCACCTGCACAAAATGATTCTTCAACTCAGAAATTTGACCCTAAATTTTTTTGTGGGGCTGGATTCTTAAGGCAATGAAATGTAGATGAGATCGAATCAAGTATTCCTTCCTGATGATCATGTTTTAAGGGTAGTTGGTGACAAAACCATGGTTAGGATTTTGATAGTTGCATTAATTACTAAGGCAAGTGCTTGAGTGTAGGAACCACAAGGTGTTGACAAGATATTAGATCCTTGACACGGGGAGGCTTAACACCATGTTCATCTACCATAGTCTTTCATGTTGACCAACATAGTCCGCACCTTGATGGATGTATCCAACCTTAGTAAAGGATCGGTTATGACCATTAAATTGTCTAATTTCATTTCAAAAACCCAAGCGTTTAGTAATGTGCTAGGGGCGGCCAAGTTGGTGTGTTAGACACCATTGTTTTCTGCTAAGAGTTTAGTGATGCTTGATTTTCGACCAACTATAGTATTTCGAATGGTAACCACATTATGTGAAGGCGTGGATACATTAGGGACGATGGTTACATTTGTTGAGGATTCCCAAGAGGTCTTATTCAACCAATCACCAATCAATCAAATACATGTTGACAACATACCTATCAACCACTTACATGTTGACCTACTTATTGGTCCACTTGTCGATGGACTACATGTTGGCAAGATGCCTATTAGTCGATCACTTGTTAGCCAACCACATGTTATGGTGGTAACACCTTGGCATGCTACAATAGCCAAAATCCAAAAGCTTCCAACACACCCACCCATCAATCACATAGGGGTTCTAATTGGTGTAGTGGTGGTACGAAATCAAGAAGATGTTTTTCATATGAAGGGGGTTTCATGATGATATTATCAACCCCAAAGGATATTACTGGATTTAAGAGCTGGACTTTTGATGTTGGGCAAAGTAGTAGTGGAGGGTTTAAGGTTGACCAATGTTAATTTGGAGCCATGTTCGTACTAAATTTTGACATTGATGGGCGGGTTTGAGAGAGTTCGGGGGATAACCAAGCATGAGGTCTTCATTCAAATTAATCCCATCAAACCTATAGATTATACCACGGTCCGTGTCAAGGCAATGGTTATGCAGGCTACATTGTATGATGTGATGGTTGGAGGGGCAATTTTGTACCCTTTGGGAATCACCTTGGATTTTTGGTAGGAGATTTTTTATCATCGATTAGGATGATAAACAAGAGATAGCCATAAGGCTTTTTTGTTAGTTACCTTCATTGGGTGGCATGTAAAAAATTCAAAAATTCAACAATGTTAGTAGGATTTTCAGGGCTTCCCCATGGTTTTGATTTGTTGGAGGGTAATGTCCATGTTATGGATAGCCCCCCTACTCATGAGCTGGAAATGCCATGTGCCCAAGTTGGGCATTCATTCAAGGTTCAACACACGATCCTCCACCATCGTGGAGAATGTTGTTAGAGTTTCAGGCATCAATTAAACATTATATTCATCAAGCTTGGCACATTTTACCATCACCAAGCCCACAAAGCACTTGTAGATATAGGCCATGGACCACTTGGTTTACGACCTTTGGATTTTATGGTTATCTGGTGGCATATTCTTGAAAATGGGATTTGCTTGGTATATCTTTTTGGAGGCATAATTTTGGCTTTACAACAGTCCTTCGATCCAGCATCAAGGTTTGCTGATATTATTATGCGAAAAAGGATTTTCAAACTCGGCAAGCATCCATGCATCGTATTATGATGTTGTGATAATAACATCTTGAGTTGTTGCTTGCATTGATGATCTAGGGTTACCAACACGCCTTATCGAACAACATCACATTGTTGGGGATGCAAAATTTGGATAGGATCAGACCAGTGGACATGGTCATATTAGGATGGTCATGTCAAGGTTTATCACATGTTGGCACAAGTCAGGGACTTTCAAACCCAAGATCAGGGTCATTTTGGGAGTTGATTCGAGTGTTGTAATATTTGGAGACCTTTGAGCTACACTTGTGAGCATATGTGGTGGAGAATGTCCCACCTTTGGGGGATTCTTGGCCAATTGTATTGGTAGCATGGCAACAAATTAGGGCTTTGATTAGGAAGCCAACGAAGGTGGATGTTGTAGTAGTCAGTTCACGTGCCCACCACTTTCAATGATTATGGACTAACCTAGTTCTGCTAGAGGTACTTTCAAGCATATATTGACTCATTTCAAGGTCACCCACATGCTTAGTGGATGGCATTTTGGATCCAAAACGACATTCTTTTACCGTTTAGCATAATGATCGACCACTTTGGCTATGGTCAACAAGGTTGGCCTACTTCAAGTAGCATTACCTACTCTTTTGAGTTTTCTGCGTTCTCATGCATTTCGAGATGGTAGTCTAGGCATTATTTGGGATGCCAATTCATCCAAGATGGAATAGCCCAATGTTTATGAGCAATAATGAACTATGAGATTTTGCATAGGCACCATAGCCATGTGAAGGATTTGTTTAAAGTGCTCGTAGATGAATATCGGGACAAGTTATGGATCTTACCTATTTCACATGGATCTTTAGCCTTTGTTGGGCTGAGCAAGTCTAATTTGCATAATTTTTCTTGCCCCCCCCCCCTTCCTTTATTTTTGTTGGAAAAATATATGGGTATTTTATGTTGGTGCAAAGGGGGGGGGGGGGGCATCCTTGGCACTTATGGGATCATGGATTTATGGGTAATGGGAAGGAGGTTTTTGATGTGGGGGCGTTAGGGCATTCTAGTGTTACGCCATATTTTGCATCATAATAAGAGGTTTTGCCTTCAACCTTAGGTGCTGGGGATGTTTCATCATCTCAACCCAAGGTACATGAGACCATAGAATCATGGGAGCTAGATATTGGTCCCGTAGTTACAAAAGATGAGATGCGAGAAGTATGACGGTTATTATAGGATCATGTTGGTTGTTTTGCCTTTAGTTTGAAGGAATTGGGACAATTGAAAAGATAAGAGGTCTGAATTATATTAGAGGATGATAATCTTATTTTTAAACGACCTTATTAGTTGAGTGAAATGGAAAGGGCCTTGGTTTAAATTTGGACAATATAGTTGCTAGATACAGGCTTGGTCGAACTATCAAAAAATGATTATGCCTTAGCCATAATGATGCTAACCAAGAGGGATATTTTTGGCAATTGGACATAATGGCGCATGTGTGGGGATTATTGCCTAATCAACAAACGTATGCGTTAGGACAAATATGCCATGCCTTTACTAGAGGAGATATTTGACGCCCTTGGTCAGGCCAAGGTTTTCAATACCTTGGACTTCAAATTTGGTTACCATTAGTTACCATTGAGGGAGGGTGACAAGGTCAAGATGACATTTTGGGGAATTGATTTTCATGGGAAGGATTGTTTGTACTAATGGCAAATTTTGCCATTTGGTTTGAAAAATGCCCCTGCAGAATTTCAAAAGGTGAATGGATCGGGTGTTGGCAGGACTTGGTTTTACCAAGTGTTACATCAATGACATTATTTTCTTTAACTTGACATCAAAGGATCACAGGCACCATTTGCAAGAGGTATTTAGAAGATTCAAGGTTCATAACCTTAAGCTTCATCTAAGTGAGTGCCAATTTTTCCAAACATAGGTGGAATACTTGGGTCACATGATTTATCCAAATGGGTTAGGGGTACATAAGGCCAAGGTTGAGGCCATTTCACAAGTACCCTAGTTGATAAATGTTAGCCAGTTACAAACCTTTTTAGGCTTCTATAATTATTATCGAAGATTTGTTAAAATATTTAGTAGCATTATTAAACCTTTAACTAAGTCGACACAAATTGATTAAGAGTATGTTTGGGTGAAAAGTAGGAGTAGGCATTTCAAGAGTTAAAGGTTTGGTTTTCCTTAGCCCTCATTTTGAGGCGACCCATTTGAAGACATCCTTTTCAATTACATATTGGAATACCTTAAGGCTAGGAGTCCTACTTACCCAATTGGTTGATGATGGTTGGGAGTTTGTGGTGGCATGTGTCAATTAGTCTAACAATATGATAAAGGTGAAGTACAATTCATATGAGGGGGAATGCCTCATTATTGTTTGGGCAGTTTTTTTTTCCTAGTGCTATTTATATGGTAGCCCATTTATTTTGGTTATTAATCACCAGCCCTTAAAGTTTTGATGGAATCAAATCGATTCATAGGCAAGTTGGCTAGATGGGCACTTATCCCACATGAATATGATTTCAATATTGTTCACAGGGCTAATAGGGTTAATCGAGATGTCAATGGGTTGAATTGAAACCCAAGTTCTCGTGAGGAGGATACCACATGTGCTAGGTGGCATGGAGAGGTGGATTTGGAGGTTGTGCCAAGATGCCTCTACATACTTGTGTACTTTGTTGGGGTGTTTTGGGGATGTACCCCAAGGTAGCACAAGTGGTGGGAATTCTTAAAATGATGACGATGAGCTAGAAGGTAATAGTGCCTTAAACATCCGTCTAACTTTACTTATTATGGCATATCTATAGGTTGTTGAAGTTTTAGTGGGATTCACACCTAAGGACCAAGATCAAGTTGTCCACAAGGCAAAATGATTCCAATGGGAAGGTAATAGCTTATTACGAATGTGGACGGATGGGTGAGTATGAGTAGTACCATGCTTAGAGCAGCGTGAGGGCCTTGTATGACATGCTCATGAAAAGTTAAGCCATTTTGGGGTTCAACAAACCTACAATTTTCTCAAGGCAAAATATTGGTGGTGTGGGATGCAACTACAAGTTTAACAATTTGTTTCTTGGTGTGTGGTGTGTGATTTAATATGGGCATCATTCAACACACCAACACCCTAACTATAAACCTTACTGATTATGTGGCTGGGTTATCAATGGAGCTTGGATTTTGTTGACCCATTGAGTTTGACACCTCAACATAATCGATATGTTTTGGTTATGATCGAGCACTTTTTCCAAGTGGTTGGAGTTAGCGTCCTTGCCAAACCATAATAGTGAGCGAGTTGCATATGCATTTTTGGATAGAATGCTCAATAGGTTTGGGGCTTTAACTGAAGTTCTCATCGACCAAGGTATGGAATTCCAAGGGGATTTATAAGATTTTTGTGAGAAGGCATTGATAGATCATCAGATTACTTCGTGAGATCATCCTAACGCAAACATGTTAGTTGAACAAATGGTGTAGATAATGAAACAAGGATTATGAAAATATGGCATTCAGAATGTCACAACCCTATTTTGAAGGAGTGTGAAGATGAAATTCACACTCCCAAAATTGGGACTTGGGAGTCCTTCGGGACTCTCAAAACTTCAGAGTTCGATTGCAGGGGTCAAAACGCCTCGCATTGGGATGTTCTTTATATCATTAGAAAGTTATCAAAGTGTAGATGTTGAAAATGGCCTCACATGGGCGATTTGGATATATGCAACACAAGTTATGGCAAAAAGAAGGGCCGGGAGTCAAACTGGCAATTTGACTCCCGACCACTAAAAGTCGGGAATCAACCCGACCCTAGTGCATGCAGGTGCAGTGTGATACACTGTTGGAAAGCTCTCAAGGAGAGCTCCAAGTTTGCTTTAGACCTCATCCAAATCGGAGGTCTGAGCAAATAGTTATGACCTCGCAAACCCAGGAATCCAAACCAGGATAGTTTTGGGACTCTTCCTTGGGAGTCCCGATACAAAAAACCATTCAAATGTGGGTGCCTTGGAGAGGCACAAAGTATACTATATGGGGAAGGTGGTGGCTTCCCCCGAGTCCAGGCCGTGGAGAATCTTGTGAGTCCAGGGTTGCCCATGGCTTGTCCTAGCACCAAAAGTGTTCCAAAAAGTGAACTAACCAACTTGTTGGCTGGTTGGATGTAGGTTCAAGTAAGTAACTAAAGCTTGTCACTCTTCCTAGTCCCATCCCAGAACTTTAGCACGCCTTTCTACCCCTTTTAGTGTTGAGAGCTGGGAATGTGCCCCAAGTTCCTCACAATTCTGTTGTGTGAGTAACTTAAACCCACCTTGGGAACTAAGAACCTGTGAGAAGGCATTGATAGATCATTAAATTACTTCGTGAGATCATCCTGACGCAGACATGTTGGGTGAACAAATGGTGTAGACGATGAAGCAAGGATTATGAAAATATGGCATTTAGAAAGGCCATATTCGAAATTGGGACTTGTAATTACCATGTTGGCCATGGGATATAGGTTCAGTCGATAGGCCTCATTGGCATCTTTTTCATTGTATTTTTTGCTATTCAATTGAGATCCTAAACTACCAGCTTCCATTCAATGTAATGTTATTGATTATAGTTAGTTTCGATGATCCTACAGTGTGGGTTCAAACATGTGAGTAATGGGCTATTTTGTTCAAGCGGATGATGCCTATGGCTATGGAAAATTTGGCAATTACTCACCACTGGGATACTCTTTGATATGCCACAATTTGAGGAGGTTATTGACTTCGCATTCATAAGTTCAAATTAGGGGATTATGTTTACATGCAACAGATAACACCCACCACATTGGATGTGATTATAAGCCATGTGATTTTACATGTTTGGAAGGTCCTACCTTCTAGAATATTATTGTTGGAAGGATGAAATGTTCAAACATGGAAGGACAATGTGTGCAATTGTGCACCATGTCATCTTCCCAATGTGGATGGCCAAATTGACCTATCTTTTGCCATTATACCTATTAGTTTACGGTGTATGTTGTGTGGGTAATCCATGTGAACTACCACTATGTTGGTTTGTGACCATTGTTCAAGAAGATGGCACATGGCATGTTTGACACCACCTTTGGACCAAATGCCAATTGGCAAATGGTTTTGTCCTCAGTGCACCAAGTGACGTGGTTCCCACAATTACATTGGAGGATTAGTTTAAATTTTTCCCTAGGATGTCTCACCTTTGGTTGGGGATTTGAAGGATTCCATATAGGTGACTAATGATGGGGCTCACATTTGCACTTAGCCCAATGATCCTTTTACTTTGGAATTGAAGGATTCACCCTGGTGGATTACTGGCGGTAGTTCTATAATGTTATTTGGTTTCAAAGGACCCTAGCCCCAAATAAGGGGGTGATTTGGATGTGGCGTATCAATTAAGGTATTTTTATGTTATGTGTTGTGAGTATGGTGATAGCAATAATTGTAAACACTGACCTTGGAATGCATGACATTTGTTAAGAATTTTATTGTAATTATAAATTTTTATCCTAATTATTGTAGGTAATTCGGGGTAAGGAAGTTTAGAACCAATTATAACGTGAACGAGATTTTAGCTTTTTGGTGTTTAGGATAAGTGGGATGGTATGTGATCAGAATCCGGTTTTTTGGATTTTGAAACACATTGTAATTCTGTTGTGTTTTATTTTGTTTTTATGTTTTTTTAATGTAAGGAGTTTGTTGAAGTTTTTGTTGGTACTTGGATTCTTATGTTTTGCAGGTGAATAGAACTTTGGTTTGGATGTGGTGTACCAGTTAGGGTATTTTTATGTTATGTGTTGTGAATATGGTGACATCAATAGTTGTAGGCATTGACCTTGGAGCACATGACAACAAAGGAACAAGAGGAGCCAAACAGAATAATGGGCATAACACAAGGAATAGGTCGTTGAAATCATCCAAGAATCATTTAAAACCTTCTAGAAGGATGATGAACTTCACCAACAATAGCTAGAAGCTTATCGAAGGTAATGCCTCACTTAGTGTTGCCTCCATTTGATTTTGGTACAACACAAGCACCTTTCGGATCTACATCACATCTAACATGCAACAACGTGAGGAGCAAAATAAAGGAGCTCAAATGGAAGTAGATTTTGGTGCTACATTGACATTTCACCCTACTGAGTTGGAGGCAACTTTCGGTACTATGGACATTTTCGATATTATAGGGGGATTCGAAACCCTGAATGTTCATATCATTGCAAAAGCTACTATGCTTCCCATTCATTTGAATGCCTTGGCTATTTTTGGTGTAACAGTCAATGTGAATAGTAAGGTTTTTGTGGTTGGAATTAGTATGGACATTAAGGATTTGATTTCAATAGGATTGGAAATAATTGCCAACCCTACTGAAACTTTAGGGAAAACTTCAATCACATTAGAAAAACATAGGATTAGATATTATGATAGAGGTAGTAAAGTCGACAAAAATTATTGTCATGGAAAAATAACATAGTTTTTGAATAGCTATAAATTATAATTACAAGGACATAATCCCAATTAAAAAGGGGGATGATGTTGAAGGTAGAATTTTACCAAAACTTGTTACCGATTTTTTATTACCAAAATCGACTATTGAATTTTCCTTATCGAAACTAATATTAAATTTCCTTTATCGAAATTGGTTACTGAATTTAACTTACCATAACATGTTACCATTTTGATGTACCAAAACTGGTTTTACTTACTAGTTTAGATTTAATAATTTTAGGATTGGTTTTTTTGGGGTCGAGTTAATTATTTGTTCTATTATTTTTTAGTATCCTTCTTGAAGGTACTTGGAGCTTTCTACCATTGAGGATGTATAGGGGAATATTTTGGAATAAATTACTATTATTTTGTTATATTTTTGTACCTGAAAATTCTATTAGTTGTTTTTCTCTTCGTGTATTATGAATATTTTGTTTTTTGTATGCAAGGTCTTTTTACTTGTATTTGCTTCAGATTTGTTTTTGTAGAAAGTTTATGAATATGTCCTATTAAGTTTTGATAGGCCTTTTGTGTTTCAACTTTTTATTTATTTATTGAAAATAAAAAGATTATATCTTTTACTCCCTATTTTATTCCTTTTAAAAACTTGATAGTTCACCAGGTGGCTTTAACACTCCATTATAAATTGTATCTTGTTTTGTAAATGTTGGTTTTGGTAGATCTTATAATTGTTCTTTTTTTTGCTATACATCTAAGTAGTAATTTTAAACTTCAAATTAAACATGGAATAATCCTTTGAAAATGAAAATACATATGATGTATTCATGAATGACATTAGGATGGAAAATGAACCTTTGCAATAACCTAAAGAAAATGCAAGTGCCCAAATAAAAAGAAATAAAAACTTAAAAAATAATGATGAGAAAATGAAAGAAATTTTGAGAAAGTTACATGTAGAAAGATTATTTTGTAAACCAAATAGTAGAAATAGTATTATATTGGGCATTTTATTGTGTTAATGATAACAAAGAAGTTGATTTAATAACTCTTCAAATTATGCATTATATTATTTGTCACAACAATTCAATTTTGAATTTAGTTTCAAAAAATTAAACAAGAAGAAGATTAATCATATATAACACAATTAACAGTATAACTACAATGTAAATGTAGACCATTTTATTTTTAAATTTTTTTTGAAAAAGAAGTGAACAATCCTTTGAGAGAAAAGGGAAAAAAACATGCAAATTAAAGACCAAATATTTCTAATAGTTCCACACCGAATTTTTTTTGATACAAAATAACCTTTCAAAAAAGATGATTTGTAGTAAAAATAAAATTTGGAGGATTTAGGATTTTTAATTGTCAAAAACCATCTCCTTTGCAATTTGTGGAAAGTATTTGGTTAAAATGATTTAGTATGCATTTGTGTCCAATATTTGGTTTTCCTTTTTTTTTTTTTGTGAATTTTTTTTTGGTTTAATGGAAATAATTTAAAAATTATATATTTTGTGAGCTTTAGTAGAAAACCATTTTGCAACTACAACTTTGATTTGTGAATGTCAGAAGGTGGACATGATGTCTTTGCATTGGTGATCAAATTTATAAGGGTTGATTCGTAACAAAAACACATTACATTTGGCCTTTTTGAAATAACATCTATTAGTGGACAAACTTTGGCCAAAAAATTGATAGAATTATTGGACATTTATGAGTTGAAGAAGAAAATTGTTGCTTATGTCAAGGACGAGGGACTTTACCCTAACACTATGATTGTAGCTTAAAATCAATTATAAGTTGTGATGTGTTAAGTTTGGAACAAAGTTTTAGTGAACTTGTTTTGGTCATGGGTGAAAATCCTTTAAGGTCTACCACAAAAGACGAAAAGGGCTTAATCCTTATTGTAATATTCATTTACCTTATATTTTGATACCCATAAACAATAATGAATCAAAATTTGTCAAAATTTTCAAAAGGACTATATTTTAGACTATTACAATTTTAGATTCCATCATAATCATCCATAAATGTGTCTTTACATGGTAAAAAAATAAAATGTATAAAAGATAGAAAATGGTGACGTTATGACAAGATTTTAGTACACCTTAGAGAATTTGCACCCTCATGCATTTTCTAGATCATGCCAATACGCAACAATACATGGTTTTTTTACATAGGTCTATGATATGTATTTATCAAAGTTGTCCAAAAAGATTTGCAAAAGTGCATAATTTGGTTCAAAAAATCAGGAAAAGGTAGCCAAGAATGAAACACTCAATATGTGTCAATTCAAGTCTTTTTTGAAGGAAATTGAATACTCCATTGAAGACAAGGTAATTTTTTTAATTTTGTTGAATTTTTAATGTTTACATTTTGTTTTTGAATTCTTGCCAAACATAGTTTGACATTTTTTTTGCCTTTACAAAATTGTTAATAAAGTTACCATTTTTCAAAATTTTTTGCAATTTAAAGATATTATATTATGTTACAATCAACATAATACTTTGAAGACGACTCCAAGAATACCACCTCTAGTGACCTGACACATATCTCAAATTATTGTTGATTCCCTTGGCCATGTTGTGTTTGCTTGTATTCTGAACAATTCTAGGGGTCATTGGTTATTAAGTGATGCATTAAATTTTGTCATATCCATGAGTCTAAAATTGAAGGGTGAAACTGATTCTACAACCTTTGACAACTTAACAAAGAAGATGCAAATGTTGTTTTTGAATTATCATGTTTGGCTTCCAACATTAAACATGAAATTGTTAGGATTTTGGATTTGTTTTTGTCCTTCTTTAACAAATATGAAGAAAAAAAACCATAATATGTTTTTTAAAATGTTGGATCCTAGGTTTAAGACCTATAGTCTTGTGTCCTCACTTATTGGTCATGAACAAGGTAAGCCCATTATTGAAAAATATGATAGAAAATCTATTTCCTTATGTTTTTAAAGTGTCATTATCGTTTGCATTCTTTGGCTGAATCTAAAAAGGGTATTACTGATCAAGGTGTTGGAGAGGACAATAGTTTAGATATCTTTGAGAGGATAGCTAACACAAGTGAACCACCATTGGAATTGATTAGTAGAGAGCTTCTGGTTTTCAATGATTATCAAATGGATGTCAAAGACATCAAGTGTCCACTTCCATAGTGGGAAAAACATGAGAGTATGTTTCCCATAGTTGATTTTTATGTTGGACAAATCTTAAGGATAGTTGGATCTCAAATTGAAATAGAGAAGATCTTTTGCTTAGTTAGAATCCTTACTAGTTTTAGGAGATGTTGTTTACAACCAAAAAATTTGGACAAATTGATTTTTGTCAATAAAAATTGGTTTAATGATCCTAGGATAGGTTGTAAATCCCCTTCTAGTTTGATAGAGTTAATTGAGACTAATGTAATTTTAAAAGAGGAGTTAGAGGAGTTTGAAATAATTTTTGAAAAGGTTGAAGTTATAGAGTTTTTAATTTTAAATTAAAAAAAATTACAACTTACAAGTTTTCATCTATTTAAAACCATCTTTAAAGTGTAAAAAAATTTGATTTTACTTAATGAAATAATAAGATTATTAATTAATTAATTATTAAAATTTATTTTAATTAATGAAAAATAATAATAACCGTGTTGTGAAAATCAATTGTTATTGTATATGTGAAAACCGCCCTATCTTAGAGCTGGGTGAATTTGGAAAATTTAAGAATATTGGTACCATGGTCAATTCTTACCAACCCTATCTATCTATATATATATATATATATGAAAACCAATCAGGTTCTCATAACATGATGTAAAACTGGAACCAGTCGGTTCTCACAAAAAAATTGAGAACCACCCAACACTGGTATGAGCCTCCTAAATGGCCATAATGGGTGCCTAGGCAGCTTCAGACTTTGGAATTTTGTTAAAAAATTCATGGATGTACAAAAAATAATTATGATTCCACGTCTATTTTGGTATTCATTCATTTCCTAATCCAATGACTTCTTTTCCATCCTCAGATTCCATAATATTATGGGCTTTGTAAACAACTGTCCATTGAAAGACCATAAACGTACCTTATCAGCCCCCAACAATGCTCCAGAAAACTAAAGAAAACAGCAACAAGGTTGTTTGGCTTTTCTTTTTGGGAACACAACAACAGACCCTACTAACTAACAAGCTGTTGGCAATACCCCAAGTCAGGCATAGTGACATCAAGGCAGTTGCCCTAAAAATTGGTTCTGTTCGATAACCTGTGAGAATACTTGGACCACCACACGTAGTCGAGGTGCCTATGGGAGCAGAGGAAGCAGCAAGTTCGACTATTTCATTGAAGACATCTCTTGCTTTGCATTGTTGTCCCAAGTTTTACTCTTGAAACCCCCTATTAGCAAGCAGTCCAAAGGAGGAAACAACAATATATTTATTTTGTGACTGCCCAAAGCTTGATTTTTTATTTATAAAAAATAATTATTTTCATTTTTGTGATGGGCCAATTAATCTAAGATGCCCATCACAAAAGAAAAAATGATCTAACTTTGGGGGATCCTCACAACTAATTAATATGAATGAAAACCCCAAGCAAGAATGAGGAAATGGGATCCATGATTCTTGTGTTGGGTGGTTCCAAACAGCAATGAACAATAAGTAAGCTAAGTACCCATGTTGCTTGCTTACTTTTGTTGTGAACCCCCCACCAACTCTGTATTTCTTGTACTTTGTGTACTTGCACCCTTGCTCCACATTATCATTTTTTGATAGTCATACAAAACATAAGAACCTAGCTACTTCTCTCACATTTTTCTCAACACTTTCAACCTTATCATTTTGGATGTCATGAAGGGTTGAGTACCTCTTCTTCACATGCTTTCCAATGCCTTTTTTGACTCCCTCTCCCACACCACATGAGTGATCAACCAAAATACCACCAGCCCAACCTTTTTGTGTGATCTAAGTTTAGTAGTTTTAGTCTTTTGAAAACCAAAGGCCATGAGAGGTGTTTGGTTCAAGTTATAGTACCTATCTGAAAACCAAAGGCTATGAGGAGTATTTGTTCCAAGTTATAGTATTTGGAAATCAAGGTTGTGAGAATTATTTGGTCAAATCTGTAAAACAATGAGAAGAAATGTATGGTTGTTTGAAGTTTTTTATTTTCTCTTAAGTTTCAACTAGGAAAGGAAAATTACTAGAGAATTTAATAAATAATAAATTTATGTGCACTTATTCGAGAGGAGAAGTCAATGATGAAATTCATGACTTTGTCTCTTCATGAATAAAAAGGAAAAACAATTCATTTGAAAAATCCATGCACCAAATAAACCCTAAGGGAGGGGAATATGGGCATTTCTCCAATTAAGATACAAACAATGTTGGTGGAATGTATGTGCCAGTGGAATTTGCTTTTAAGTTCATCATGCTACACTAATATTATCCTCCTCACGAGGTGCATGGAATCTTATCTCTTTCTTTCTCAATATTTTGTTAGAGCAACTTCCCCGGGGGAGATGTCCTACAAGAGCTCCATCCTTGTTGACTCTCCCACCATAAATGTTTCAATGATTCATTGTGCACCTTATGACAACCTTTGCACTTGGCTTGGCCTTCAGATTGGTTACAACAATCACCTCCATGTGAATATATTGTAGAGCACAAGGCAATTAAAGTTGCCTTCTAATATACATGGAACAAATCACGGATGTGTTGTTGCAATGTTATATCACTATTTCTTGTTAACGTTTTGACAAACAAAAGCAAAAATAAAATATTATCATCAAGACATTCCAGCATTTTTATTCTGAGTCTTTGGAATTTCAAACTTAATATTTCTTTTTCGCAAATTTCATAAAATAAAATAAAACCCACAATTGTTTACAAAATATCAGCTTAGTTTCAAATCTATTACATAGTTCATAGTAGTCAACAACTCACATGTTTGAAAACATATGATCAACACCACCACTTAAGATCAATCAATTGTTGTGAGAAAGACAATGTTTCCCTTAGATTACATATGTAAATGCCCAAAGCTCCAATCACAATAAATGGAGATAAGGGTACATCAAAGTCCTAGGATTGCATTTGGCATTTGGTTTTGTTAATTGATTTATAATATTAAATTTATGTATTTTTCATACCAGTTTCATATTGGAAATTGATTTTGAAACCAAATATTATCCATAACATTATAAACATTAATGTTTTTGCATCAAACCCTACATTATAGTCAAATGTACAACTATATTTTTAACCATGATCACAAATTGTGAATTATTTTAATCATTAAAGACATTCAGAAATCATTTAAATCCTAGATGCAGTAGAAAAATAGAAAAATATTTTTGAATAATTCAACAAATATGACCTTTCTTATAAAATATGTTAAAACTCACAATAAATCTAAAAGATTTGATGCACATTTTATTAATAAAAAATATGTTCATATTTTAAAACAGCAAAAACCCACTCTTTGACAAGAGCTTTGTAGGTTAAAAGATTTTCACAACACAATGAATGGCTCCAAATTCATAGGATCTTCATTTTATGAGGAAATGAACACAATGTTGAAATATATGTATTTATGACATATAAAAACTATCTATTTTTCAAACAAGATAATGTATAATGCAAATTGCATTTGACAAGTCCTTTGACTGCTTTCATTGTGACTACACTCCCAATCACAATTTGAATTAATGATTATCTTTTTTTTTCCTCCATAAAGACACCATGATTCCTTTTCTTGAACTACATTGGTGAAATTGACCATTGAAAAAATGTGCGAAGAATGGCCTTGTGTCCATTTTGGTCCACATTATCTTGCACTCAGCTAGATTGGTTTCTATCTTGAAATCAGGGTTTAAAAAAATTAATTCAATGTAGTTTAATTGATAAAATTTGTAATGGATGATAATTGACAAACTTAGATTTAGTACCATATCCAAAACCACAATGGCAATCAAAACTACATTTACAACTTGGGCCATCACCTTTTTCCCTATGGTTATTCATGTAGCTTTAGTAGTGGCCATGTGAAACATAGGCTAGAGTGTCATGACCCTTGTTTGATTTAAATTAGGCACACTAACTAGAAAAGTCCAGAACTCTTTAGAAATGCTTGGAAAGTTCGAACAAGCACCTAAGGGCATTCCCTCCCCTTTTGTAAAGGACTACCCAAATTTACCAGGTTTGGGCTCACTTTAGAGTGGACCCCTATTTCTTGTGAGTATGAAGAGACTCTCCAACAAAAGTAGATTAAAGTTTAGTGTAGTTGGTGAACCACACCTTATTGACACCGATTGACTAAATGCAATGAATGGCATCGATAAATGATTCCCTTGCACAACAATGTTGTGCATTATGAAATTCCTTCAAAATCCACACCAAACTTCCACTTCAAAATGTTCCAAGTTCCAAATAAGGAATTTTTTTTGAGATAGTTGATGCCAATTGTGATATGAAGCACAATATTCTTCTACCCACTCTCAAAGTCTAATGTGTTGTGTTTTGTTGTGCTTTTGAATCAGTATTGGTCACAAGCTCGAAGCAAAGGTTAGAACATGTATTGAGTGTCTTGCACTTATTAAAGCTTGTGATTGTTCCCTATTCAATAGGATGTTACTTATTCAAGATCTTTGAGAGGGAGCATCACATACTTTTTATTGGGTTGATTTGGGTCATTTGATGCTTATTTCAATTGTGTGCAAAAGTGCACTTGTTCACTTCTGTGTGCATACATGATTTTTCCTTGGCAGACTGGTCAAAGAATTGGTGACTCTGAAAGATTGAAAAATGTTTTGAGAGCTGCCCATAACTCCAAATGCCAGAAAATCATTTGCACATAAAACTCTGCCCTGACCAATAACTGGGACAAAGCGGGGAAAGAAAAAAACAGACAGATCCCAAAAAATATGAAAATTGGAAAAAAAAAATTGTTTGCTAATTTTGACAATTTCTATTAAAATGTGCAACACCATTCCACAGGAAAATGATAAGTGAGTCTTTTCATTTCTATCTGCTTGACCAAGATGCCACACACTCTGCAGATAAAGCTCCCACAAAAGAACACATGTTTTATAATTTTAAGCCAGAGCTTGAATATTACTTGTCAGCTGTTTTAGACATGCAGCTGCTCTATTGATCATCCAGTGTTCAAATTCTGGAGAGAAACACACTCATCAAGTACCAAAGATGAGGTTTGTAACAACTTTGAATGCGGACCTTCTTGGATTTATTTCAACTGTTCCAAGGGTGTCCTTGTTCTTCAGATATACTACTGGGTGGCATTGATCATGAGGGATCCTTGACTATGTTGCACTGTATACAGTGAAATGGATGCAAAAACACATAACAGGAAAAGAAGTGAGCTTCATTCAGATGCTGCTTCATGAGATAAGATTGTGAAACTGCCTCAGAAATCCTCCCCTCATAAGCCAAAATCCTACTCAAACACACACCCTTCACTCAGCAAGATCATTTATATTTGATTCAAACTTGCATTTCCAATCCCAGTCTTTTTACCCACAATTAGGGTGCACAAACATGTCACTACTAACTGAGTACTGACCTTCATTGGTTGAACATAACTCAAGCTCAAATGAGACTACCAAATGGTGTCAAAAAGGTAAAATGTATAATGTGCATCACATAGTTATGGGAGTGCAATCAATGTAGTTATGGGACCCTTTCAAAACTTGTGGCATCCCCAACACCCCTCCTTTCTTCTAAGTCTAGGAACATGGAGTACCTTTACTGATGTGTGAAGGTGATGTCTGTCACCTAACCTCAGCTTGATTGGCCCTCTCCAAAGTTGGCAGACTAAAATTGAGATCAACAACAGCAAATGGGCAGTAGAGGGACCACAAAGTCTCTTGGTGATCAAAGGGATAATAAGCTTCAGAACAACCATCTAAAATCTGATCTTCCATGCTAGCCCTGCTACAACGTCAGTCCTGACAGTCCTTCTGGGAATTCAGAAGCTCACAGAAATGCTGCAACTGGATTTCCAGGTGTTGGAGGTGCTTGTCTCAGCTGGGTCTGGTATGATCCTGCCCTAGCCAGCGCATCTGCATCTGTGAAGGAATGGACACTCACTGTTTCTAACAAGAGCTGCCTTGTGATGAAATCTATATTTTCACGGAGAACTTCAATTTCTCCAAATGGTAACGTCAAGTCCAAAGCATGTTCACCAACTGAAAGAGTCTCATCTTTCTTGAACTTGATGAAGGGCATGCACTGCTTCTGAATTTGTTTGAAATCTGCTTGTTGGCCAACAGAGCTGCTCTTCAAATCTGCCATGATTTCTGTGTCGGGTGAAAAGGTCCGTGTAGACCTGTAATGGTTTTGCAAAATCTTCATGCATTCCTCTTGCCACCCACCATAAGTTTCTGCCACAAAAATGAGTGCAATAGAGGGTGGTTTGGAAGATACTGGCACCCCAGTGCTACCTTTGGCACCTTGCTTGACCTTCTTGGATGCTGCTTGTTTTTGCAGGGTTTTCCGCGCAGTTACAATCACATCTTGCAAGTACTTGTTGGCCCTCTGGAGAATAAAATCTGGAGCCTCAGCCAATGGCCACCCTGCTTTAACTGCAAAGCCCTCTTGTCTGAATATCTCAGACCAAACATGCTCTGCATAGTGTGGGCAGATGGGAGTGAGAAGCCGTGTCTGCACATCCATGAATCTCCAAATGAGATCCTTATGCATACCTGCAGATCCGCAGGCAAGCCTGTATTCATCTCGGGCTGTTTGGAGATCATAGAAACCTGTCTTAAGTGCCTCCCTGAAGAGCATGGAGTTATAATTGTCTTCAGTTACTTTGATGGCAATGTTCATCTCATTATCAAACACCCGATCAGCAAATGAGGTGGCAGCACCTGTGCGCAAAGAAGACTCTGCAGCTAGAACTTCCTCCATCCATGTCAACTCTTTTGTCAACCGCAAAATGGCAGAATTTGCTGTCTCAAAAACAAAGTTCGCATCATCCATTCCATCACCAGCATCAGCTAATGCAAATCTAGTTGCATCCGCTGAGAATCTCTGAATTGAGGACAAAATAGTCAAGAAGTTGCCGGTGGATTTTGACATCTTCTCTGAGTTCAGCATAAGATGCCCATTACACCGGAATGCTCGAGGCCACTTCTGCTTCGGGAACATTGCTGTGTGGTTGTAAATGCAGAATGTCAAGTGGTTCTGGATGAGGTCTTTACCGGAGACACGAAGATCAAAAGGGTACCAGTACTCAAACTCCTTTCGCATCTGGTACAGCAGGTCTGAAGAGATTGTTGTCTTAGGCATCGGTCCTTGTTGGAAGATGTAGTCCCAAACCTCATGAGTCATCTCTTCAGGCCTGATTTGACTATTTGTTCTCCCATACAAATCTCCTCCCTGTAGAACATGAGCAACCGTGTAGAATGCCATGTAAATTGTAGAGTCAGACAGTGATTCGATGAGGAACTGAGGGTCCCAAGGAACTCGTGTTCCCAAGCCAAAGGACCTAGAGCATGCCCACTGATTAAGCCACCCCAAAGTATGCTCAAATCCATGACGAGCTTCATCATTGAAAAGCTCCATACTTGTCAGGCATTCTTCAGCTAAAGCTTTCCATTCTTTCTCCCCATAGAGCAAGTACCACTGGTCAGTGAGAGCAACAACACATTCATCCCCTGACCTTGACATAACCTTCTTTTCAGGCTCAGAGTAAGACACAGCTTGCTTTGTTTCTTCAAGCAGCTTGCGAATCAATGGCTTGGCATCTGAGACCTTCGATCCAGCATGTGCACCCACCAGCATTGTTCCTTCAGTAAAGCCCTTTAAGTATGTCAGGCGTTTGGCTTCCGCCAGTTTCTCCTTATCATTCTGACTCTGGATCTTCAAGTCAATGCAGACTTTTTCTGCTGCCACATCCCCGAATTCAGGAATGTTGAGAACTGGAATCACCTCGAATGGCAGAACCCATTCATCTTGAACCCTGAACTTCTGCCGGAGAGCTGGCTTCGACTTCAGATCCTTAAGGGCCATGTAATCATCAGGAGAATCACTCGGCACACTTGTTACTATTCCCGTTCCTTTGTCTGTGAGGATGGTGAGCATGGGAAGAGCATAAATTACAGAATGCTTGGTGAGGGGAGAATGGAGGGGAAGACCAATTAGGTCATGACCTGTGAGCTCCAATAGACAAGTAGGCTTTTCAGGTACCTTTGACATGTGCTGGTAGGCAAGGTTCAGAGCAGCGCGCTTGGTAACTACAAACACTTCTATCTCATTGATTTCAAAAGCTCCGTACTGGCCATCCGGCAGCACCCAAGCATTTGTCTGCCCGTACATTGTCTCAGGTCTCAGTGTAGCCGCAGCAAGAAACACTCTCTTGCCACTTAGAGCTCTTAGCTTTCCTGTGAAAGGAGCAATGACTTCCATCTTGATAAGAGTATATTCTTGGGGCTGCACACCTTCACCCGATGCTCGATCATGATCTGCACAAGGCTGACCATCAAAGGGAGAGTAAATTGTATTCCGCATTGCCTTGATGATCTTCCCCTGATTCTTCAAAGTTTGCAAATGCCACCTCACAAATGAATCATAAAAAGGATTCATGTCTGTGGTGATGAAAGACCGCCGCCAATCCACGCCTGCTCCAAAAGCTTTCAGATGCTCCTTGGCAAGAGGAGGAAAATACTCAAGCCAGTAATTCGGGTCCTGGAACTTCTGGATCTCCTTATCCTCCAACTCCAGAGACTGCATAATCTCCCACTGGTACTTGGCAGTTCCAGCTTTGGCAGTTGCTTTGGACTTCTTACCCTTGAATTTTTCTGGCTCCGCTCTCTCAGCAGCTGCAGAAGAGTCAGCAACCACAGGAGGAAGACCTACAGTCGTCTGGTTCTTGTTCTTGTTCTCATTTTCCTCCTCTTCCTCCTCCTCTGCACTTGGAAACACAGGAGGGTTTCCGAACTGTGCAACTTCCCTCGCCAGTTTGTCTGCACATGCCTTGATAGGCATGCCGGTACAATGGAAGGCGAAAGGGAACAGCACTTGCTTGCCTCTCAGCCGGTGATAGGCAGCAGCAAACTCTAATTTGGAGAGACTGAAAGCATGACCTAAGTGCAGCAAGCCATTCATGTAAGGATAAGGGAAGTTGCCGAAAAACTTTTCACCTTCTTCGGCAGCTGCTGCTGCCGCCGCCGCTGGTGCCTCCACTTCAAACACTTTTCCATCCTCCCACTTCTTCTGCACTCTCTTCTCTATCTCCAGCAGCCTATCCCTGCGCGCATGGCTCTTAATTCCCTCCATCGCTTCCCCTCGTCTCGCCTCCCTTCCCGCACGCGACTTCCACAACCCTCTCCCGCACAAACTCCCTCGCGAGAAGGGGAAAAGAGAGAGAGCGAGCGAGCGAACGAGCTTGCTTTAGGGTTTTACTAGGGTTTCTTCCTCCTGCTCTTATTCACATCTCAATCAAGGTCTCGATATCCACCTAGGCAATCATCCACGTCTCAATCGAGGTCTTTATATCCACCTAGGTACTCATCCACATCTCAATCGAGATCTTGATATCATCCTAGGCACTCGTCCTATTTATCTCCAAGGGACCAGGTTTTTTAAATAAAATATTTAAATTTAAATATTAATGTTACAATTTAAATTTGTGATATCGAAAATTTGGCGAATTTTCCCCCAAAAATATCAAAATTAGTTGAATTATTTACACTTGGAGAAAAAAAAATTCCAAAAATTTACCGATTTTTTGCCAAAAAGAAGCAAAATTTGTTGGGAAAAAAAGAAATCACACCATATCAGGACATTTAAGTGAAGTGATAATAATTTAATCCTCTTTTTGGGAAAAAGCTTTACCCAAAGCATAATGCAATAGACAAAACAATAACAGTTGGTTTTTGGCCTTGCCTACCAAGGCAAGGATATTGTGTTTAGATTCATTATAGACTATAGTAGCTTAAGGGACTTTGGCCCCTAGGTAATAATAATAGGTCTATTTTTCTATGAGGATTTTTGAAAGATGGTATTTTGGCTTGTGTTGAAACTTGAGATTAGTTATAGAGTTATAATGTCTCTAAGGGTTCTGGTTTTGTTTTAGCTAATTTTTTGAAGATTATATTGTTGTATGATGAAATATTTGAGTTTCCATAATTCTTCTTTTGCCTTCAGATACTTTTTAATGTAAATGGCAAGGCCACAGTGTTACACACCCCTTGTTTCATATAATAACAATCAATAATAGGACCTAGTCAAGCAAGAAGTGGCTGTGAGCTTGAAGGGCAATGTCCCCTGAATGGCAATTATTCACATTCACTTCTCTGAATCAAAATTCTGGCAACCTATATCTACAATTTGCAGCCCAGAAACACGTTGAGGATTACATATAGAATCGGTGATTTGCTCTGAAGAAGACATTTTCAGAACCCATAATATGTACCTAGAATTGCTCTGCAATATCAAGTCCTCAAAGAAATAGAGACCAATTGGTCCATGTCTGGGGGTGACAGTGGTGCGATGGCCACCACTATTCCATTGGTGCTAAATTTGAGGAGCTTTCTTCTGTCTGCAGCTTGCTCATTAACTACATCCTTGGGTTGGCCTATTATACCTCGTACTGTATATATATCCTTACTTGCACCTTTCACTTTGTTGTTGTTCATGATTGTGGAATTGCCTGTGTTGGTAGCTGGGATGGTGTTGGGTTGTGAGACAGAGGGCGGGACAAGTGTCTGTGAATGGGATTTTTCAACATGAGCTTGTCCTGCTAGCAATGCGTCACTGAAAACTCCTGCCTCACGCAGTCCTTGCACAATCACCTGAAAAAGAAGGAACCCATTTCTTAATCGTCATCATCTCTTTCTGAAGCCCTCTCCCATGAGGCCAAGAGTTCAAAACCTGGAGTGATTGCAAATAATCTAGCGAGAAGTTGCAGTATCAAACTTGTCAGAAAACCATACAATGAGGTGCATGCAAAAGAATCGAAGACACCTTTACCTGTGGAGCATAGATACGTGTCAAGAGACCATTTCTCATCAGCTTCAAGTTCAGCTCCTTGTCTGTCCACACAACATGCTCCTTGTACCTGTAAATTTCAGGTGCATGCAATATCATGTCACTTTGATTCTCCTGTGACAAAGTGAGAAATCAGATGAGAGGGAAAAAGCATGAACTGTGACAAATTTGGTGCAGAGCACAAGTTGAGGGAGGGAAAGGTAGACTACCAGTGCTTCATCTCTTCCTGTGAAGCTGTTGAAGCAATAATGAAGGCCTGCAATACAACCACAGCCATGGAAAGTGAGAACTACTATCCCAACCCACTACCATAGCTGTGTAAAACAAACTGATTGGAAAAGATTGCACACATGAGCAAGAGGTATAAGCACAAGATGCTTACTGCACGATCAAACTCAAGCATGAAGCAGTGCTTCACATCCTCCTTAGTGGGTTTGCATCCACACCGGTCACGACGTGAGCTCAGATCAGAGAACTTGGTATATGTGTAATGAAGAACTGCAGCCTCCTCAAATTTTATTTCACTACAACAAATGCAAATTCAATACAAGTCTTAACAAACTGAAAACTCCAAAACCTAAAACTGAACCTCCTGTCCAAGACACAACAGCAGCCCTCATCTGAGTGTGTCTGCAGCCAACAAAACTACACTAAACACAGAACTTCCGTACAAGCCAGAGCATCAATTGATGCTTGACAACAGCCCTAAATGCATCATAGAAATCTGTTTGAGTTGAACTTCTGCAATGAGGAAATTGGGTACAAAGGAAGGAAGCTTGTTCTCTCACTTGGGTGATTTCATGTAATTGTGCCACCGATGAGCTCCATTGGGCCTCATGTTGTCCTGGACACGGGAAGCTGCCTTTCCATTTCCATAGGTCAAGAAGTAATTAGGGTTACCACGAGTGGCTTCATGGTACAGTTCAAAATAGGTCTCCTTCATAACATGGTCATAGTTCTTCTTGAACATCGATACCTGCAGCTTGTACAAAGAAAGACATGTGAAAGTAGAAACAGGTGTTGTTTGTGGAAAGCACCTCAAAACAACAGAACTCTTTACTCATCCCTCTTTGCTGCAGCAAACTGAAAAACTGATTGGCATTTGAGGCATGTCACATCTTTGCAGTTGTGCATCAAGAGACAGGAGAAGAAGAACAACTCTTCGCTCACCTCACTAAAGGGATCCTTGATGTCATCATGTTCAATAGCACTCTCCTGCATCAAGAACACCCACCCATATGACACCCATCAGATCCAGATTATCCATGTTTGTTGCAAGGCAGAGGATCGGAAAAAAAAAGGATGAAGAGAAGAAAACAAACAATGAAGGAGACATTGGTGTCACTTCCAGAACTGCTGCTGCTACTCACAAGGTGGAGGATGGGCTGAATCACAAATGAAGACGAGGAAAAGAAAAGAAAACAGGAGAGAAAGAGAGAGAGAGAGAGAGATGAAACTTGCAAATGCAAAAGCAATAAAAAATCTGCAGTCTCACCCTCCCAGCAAGGGCCCACAAGGAACAAGCTTGTAGATTAGAATGACAGAACCTAGCAACAAAGGCAATTCTGGATTCTCACATCTTTGCCATGCCATGAAGTTTAACTCACATAATTTGGGAACACAACCATATCCACGTCTGCTGCTACATCTTGAAGCAAGCGTCGCAGTGAATATTCTGCAGCACCTGCTGGGTGTAGCAACTCATCAGTGTCAAGATGAATTATCCAGTCCATGCCTGCTTCCTGCACTCAGGTTGCAAAATCCACACCAAAGATCAATCATCAGCCTGTTTGTCTGTTTGTGTCCGACACTCCTTGTGAAGAAAATGGTGCAGAAATGCCATTTTGATCTTAGACACCCCAAGAGATAATCCCAGAATATCCTTGGATGATCAAAGACACACACAATGATGCAGAAATGAGGGAAAAACTGCTGTGTCTTGTGCAATGGATGCAGGCAAAGCTCACCCTTGCAAAAAAAATGGCCATCTCCATGTTTAGGGACTGCTTCACAAAAAGCTCATAGTTACAGGGCTTGAAAAAGAAACCTGCCAACCAAGTCTCATTCCAAATCCGACTGCAACACACACACACACACACAACAGCACACATGTAGGTATTCTCTAATGCTTTTGCATTTACAAAAAACACTCTGTAGTTGAAAGAATCACAAAAATGCAATACTGATATTATCTCCCGGTGGTATCAAGTGTGCAAGGATCATGCTCCCTGAATTTGTGATACTTCTGGAAGCAAAAAAAACACAGACAAAAAGCCTGATAAAATGTCAAACCTCTTGGCCTGCTTATCTTCCAGCTCCTTGGTAGGATGGATCACCATCACCCCCTGCCATCACCCACATAACATTCATTCCAATCTATACACTCCTGACAAAGAATTGGTGGAATGCAATGTGACCTAAACAATTTTACCAACTGAATCATTAGATCCTTGACAAGTTTGCATGGGTATTTATCTATCTATCACACTCCTGTTGACATAGAGATTGTAAGTAAGAAAGAGTCAAGAAGGCAGTAATCAGTGAAGTGTGAAGATGAGTGTCCAAATTATTGTGAGTAATCGGTAGCTCTCCAATATAACAGAATGAACAACAGAGGTGTAGTGGTGGTAGCAGAAGGGTAGAGGACAGCATACAGGGATGGCTTCAAGAACTGCAGTTGAGTGGGGGGATGCAGCCTTGCTTTCAACAAAGAGGAAGAAATTGGTGACCCCAATGACCCGATGGTAGTAGAGCCATGGTAGAATCTGCTCTAGCCCTGCTGATGTGCTTGTAGTTATTGAGATCTGCATTCCCCCCACGTTCTCGTTTCCCACACCAAATACCTATCAGCAAAATCCTGATCCAGCAAAGAACCAAAACACCCCTTGGAACCCTAAACCTTAGGGGCTTAACACTGGATTTTTGTCGGGCTTCATGAGATCCACCCAAGAAGACGAAGAAGAATGATCCCATCCGTATGTGAGCAGCAATCAAGCTTACACAACTGAGAAGAGGGTTTAGGGTTTTTTTTTTCTTTGGTGGATCTCGGTGAGTTTACCTTGGGAGTGGCGGCATTGAGGATGTCGTACTTCCATCCTGGTTGATGCATTCTACCACCACGCTGCAAAAACTTGTTGGCACAATCTGAATTGGTGATCGCACCGCCGCCGCCGCCAGCACCTGTACGCGAGCTGCGCAGGTCAAGCTGCAGCACAACACCAGGGAGGCGGGAGTTGCCGCCTGCGGCAAGCTGCCCAATGCCAGCGGGATCCACCAAGCCGCCGCCGCCGCCTCCTCTCCGTTGCAACACGAATGCAAACAATGCTAGCGACAATGGCAATGCTGTCAAAACCAAAAGCATTTTCCATGACGCAGCCGATTGATGAGTCGCCACAGCCGCAGCAGATCGGGAACTGTAACCTCCCGCCATTTATCACTTCACGGCACACTCAACCCCACAAACCGATCAGACAAAAAATCTTCAAAGCGATCTCCGAAGATACCCTCCTCCTCCTCCTCCTCCTCCTCCTTCTTCTGCTTCTTCCTCTTGCCAATTACAAAAGGAAACCCATTCTTCCCAAAATCTCCAACTCTCCTCCTGCAAAAAACATTTGCATTCTCTCCAGATCTCCATCTTCTCTCCTTCAAAGAGAATTTCCATTTCCGTCAACCTTTCCTCTTCCTGCTCCTCCTCTGCTATCTCGTCCAGCTCTCGAAGTGCTTCCGAAATGGATCAAAAACCAAAACCGAAAAGCCCTGTTTGTTAAACCCTAAACCCTAAACCCCCTTTTCCTCATTAATTGTCATTTTATGACCTCTGAATGTCAACAATTTATCAAGCATGGCACATTCTAGGACCCACACAGGTTTTTTTTATTTCTCTCTTTCTTTCTTCAATTTTGTGATATCCAAAATTTGGCTAATTTTTCCTACACATGGCAAAATTAGTCAAATTTGCACTATAAAAACAAAAATTTCCAGAATTTCCCAATTCTTTTCCTTTAAAAAAAAATTGTTGAAAAAAGATCATAGATCCCACATTCAATTTTTTTCAACAAATCTCACTTAGTGATTTTTTTGGGGAAATTTTAGTTTTTTCAACAAAAAAAAAAACTTGAAGAAACCGGGGAAATGTTTGTTTTCCTAGTGTAAATTTGACTTTTTTTTTTTCTATTTTTTGGAAAATATTTGCAATTTTTTAATATCACAAAAGTGAAAAGAAACCCTAAAATTCCTACCCAAACAAAAATTTTAATTCAAAATAAATCATAAGCTTCTTCTTGTACTCACACAACACAAGTATGTTGTAGTACCTCTACCATTTCAACAACAAAACTATTGAATAATTAATTAAATTTGAAATCTTAATTTTGGCATTTGATTTTGAAATTTTGAAATTTTAGATAGGTAATGGTTATACCAAATAATAAACAAGGTTTTGTCAATGTTATGGAACAACCTAATGTGTTTAAATTGTTTTGGTTTTAAGCCAATGTCATGAAAGGTTTGTGGTTCAAAACTTGACAGTTGAACTTTTGATTTTATTAAAATTTTGACACAAATAATAAATAATTTTTCAAAAGCTTAACAAAACAAAAAAATAATTTAATTTATGATGAAATGGTAAAGGTATTATGGGTAGTGTGATTCATATTAATTAGTTGGGGGTACAAAACATGTAATGGTACATCATACATTTTTTTTTTCTTTCACCCTTTTTAATTTTTTCATTGGCCCAATGCCCAAAACATATAATCCAAGTTATGACTCACTGAAAATATAAATTGTCTAGATGACTTGTTGATTTGAAAACTCATGCATCCAAGTTCATCTCAAAAAACACTTTTATTTATAGAAGTCAAACTTCACACATGAAGTTTTATATATGGAAATTTCAAAAAGCATGATTTGGAGACAAGTTTGCAATATAAATAGGGTTGAACATAGCAGGTTTTGAAAACTTGTCAAATGTACTTGCAAGATTTTGTTGTTCACATTCTAGAGATGACATCATCCAAGTTTCCTATAACTCTTTAACAAGTTTTGATCTTCCAATCTCTCTTAACCTAGAGCCAAGGTTTGTGTGTTCGTAAAAGCTTTTGTAACATCATCCAACTCCGCAACTTAGGGCATCATCATGAATTTCCATAAAGATTGTGACTTTAAATAGTAGATCCCATTGTTTTTGTATGGCAAAACTCATGATGTTGTGAGACAAAATTGTTCACATCTTAGCATCTTCAAAAGCATACTTTAAAAAGTACTATCAATCTTCTTCTTCATCTTGTATTTGCAAAAAGGTTACAACTCTCTCCATGATGTTGCTATGTGTCAAACAAACCTTATTCTTACAAAAACAAGTAACTTTATTCCATACTTGACACATTCATCAACTGCCTTTTACATCAATTCAAACAAAATTGAAAGTGTTCTTCCCTTTGGTCTTTCAAGTCATATCCATTCATGTTAGTGTATGTGTGCATGCCAACTCCCTTCAATAGTTTGCAATGCACATGATGTCCTAGTGGAGCAATTGTCACATCATCCCAACCTAAGGTTTTTTTGATCAATTTGTTCAAAGTTATAATGTTGAAAATATAAATCTTACACACCATCTGGAAGTGAAGTTTTGAAAGACTCCCTCCTCTCTCCAAAGCACACAATCCTAACACATATTTATCCTCTATGAATTTCTTGATAATAACCAACATTTTGTGGGAATGTCAAAACACCGCACATTAATTTTGATGTTAACTTCCAAAAGTTTTTCATCTTTCAATTTTTTTTTGCCTTTCTCTCTTGTATAAACTTTAAGAACTTAAAGAGAACACATGATTCTCAACCAAATCTTCAACTAGAAACAAGTAAAGATGAAAAGATGGGAAGACCCAACCAAAAAACCACCCATGGCCCAAGAAAATAAAAGAAAACATTCATTGGTTGAATGTAACTTTTATTTTCAAAATTGTTTGTTACCATTTTTGGCATGGGCTAATGGTAAGGGAAAACATTGTTTACATATTTTGACATATTCTTAACAAAAAATAACTCCCCCATCTCGCCCTCGAAAGGAAAAAATTGAGCTATCATGAGTGCATGTTGAACCTTCCCATGGGCTGCATGCAAATTCTCTTTTCAAAACTATTCATCACCATTTTTGGCCTAGGCCAATTGTAGGGGTAGAATTTTGCAGACATAACACAAGAACACACACCTCATTTGAAACCCAAGGATTATGTAAGGAAAAATTTCTCATCACAAATTAAGTTCTATTGACATGGAACATATAATTTTGAACCTTTTTGTGGAATCCTTAAGTGCATGATTTAATCAATACATATTTTTTTCACCCAACGTAAAAAGAGAAAAAAAATGAATGATAATTTTGGGTGTTGTTTGATTGTAACCCTCCAAAGTCATTTAGCTCTTTATTTCAAAAGAAAGCTTTAGTCATGATTTTAACTTTTTATTTTATTTTTTATTTTTTTTAGAACTTTTAGTCGAATCTTGAATTCAAGTTTTTGGATCTTCAAAAAAAATTATTTTGATTATTTCCACAAAGAATTTAAAACTAATTTGATTTAGATAAGGTCCAGTTTAATGTTGGGTGGTTTTCACTTTTTCATAAAAACTTTCAGTTCTGGTTTTTGGGGGCAGGTTTTGAAAACCACCCTTATTTTATTTATTTTTAAATCCCATTTATGAAAACCTCCTCAATTTTCAGAATTAAAAAATAATCCGAGTAGGTGGTTTTCAAGGTTAGCAATTTGAACTGTTGATTTTTAAAGATAATTTTCACAAATCATGGTTTTTTGTTTGAAATATATATGTATATTACTTTTTCTTTTTATGTGTTTCTTTTCTTACAATCAATGTTTTTTTTATGTGAAATTTCGCACTATTGCAAAATGAAAAAATGAGTTGCAATAAGTTCAAAAGGTTTTTTTTTTTCATTCAAAAAATCGACCCAAAAAGTAGGGTAAAAAAACACTATTTGCCACCTTTAGATTGTGTGCTTCTAGAGGTAGCTAAAAAGTAGGGTAAACTAGCCCATCATTGAACACTATCCTATCATCGAATGCTTGGAAGATTTTTTTCAATTCTTCTCCAATTTGAGTGATTTAAAATGTTATAGGAATGCCTTATTGAGTTTTACAAATTATCTTGGAAATGCAAAGTACCATGAATAGCCAAAAATGAAAATACGTTTTTTTGAACCACAAAATGCTTTTTTTTTCCATTTTTTTTCATTTTGACCTCTCCTATTTCATTAGTGAATAACTTTTTCATTCTTTGTTCAAATTGAACGATTTAAACTGCTATAATATCACCATTTAAAGTCTACAAATCAGCTTTTAGCTCTATAGGTAATATAATATTTAAGGATTTTTTGAGGGGTCTAGAGAATAGGGTGAGTTGTTTGATTGAAATTATTTTGTAAAAACAACCCTTCCTACTTTTGGGGGTGCATAACTTTTTTCACCTTTGGTCCATTTTTGTCGATTCTTAATGCAATAGATGCACAAAAAGGAAGGCTCCATATGGTCTTTGGACCCCATAAACAATGGGCCCTTGCTGCAAAAATGGCAAGAAACCCTATGTTAAGTGTACCATGATCAACCTTTCTACCATAACATGATTTTTTAAAAAATTAGCTTTTTGATTATCTTGTAGTTAAACCTAACTAAATCTTCATTTATTATGGCAGTCACCTCCATAAATGATAACTTTCATTTTTTTAATTTAATTTTTTTACTTTTTTATTTATTAGTTTTTACCATGAAAAATGGACCTTTTTAAAACTGTGAGAATTGGTCCAATTCTCAAATTGGATGTTAGGTGAGAACTTAGGCAATTCACATTGGGTAGTTTTCACCTTTAGTGAAAACCTTCAATCTAGTTTTCATGGTGATTCTCATCATCACTTTTCATTCGTAGGTTTTCACTAAAAATTGGATTGAAAATTGACCATTTTTCAGCCAACGAATGATAACTACCCAACACTAGTCCGATTCCATTTCTATTAAACACAATTAAATCAAGTAAAAATTGTGTAACTAATTTGTCCAACTAGTGCACACACCCCATGATGAAAATTATGTGCAACTAATTAAATTGACAAACTTGATTAAAATGTAAGGCCAAGTTTATATGTTTTTCAATATAATTGTATTTATGTATTTAGAGATAACCTAAACCTTCTTTAAATGGGTAGCACCCCTAGTTGAAATTTAAAGTTCCAAGAAAAGTTGGAACCTTCGATTCGAAGACCTTCAAACTTAATCTTATAGTCTTATTTGAACTTAGTAAAATCCAAGAACCCCTGGGAACCCCTCCCAAACCCGCCTACATAGGCTTAATGCCATTAGTAATTACCACCAAAGAAAGAATAAAAAATGAAAGGTACTTTGGGTGTTATTTGTGATAATTGAAATTTCATTCGATTACTAATTCATTTTATTATCTCTCATTCCTCCTTGTAACTATGGACATAAAATTTGGGTCTAAATGTTTCCAGTAACACCCCATGAACACATTCTTGAAATAAACACACTTTGATGAGGAGGCAAGGGGAGATTGTTTTGAAAATGTTCTATTTCAAGGGCATTAATTATTTGACATAAAATGCCACAACAATTTTTTTTTTTTTTCATTTTTTTCTTGTGATACCCATTTGGTATCACCATGTATCATGGGGAACGATGGTGTTATTTTCACCACCCAAAGTTTCGCGGATTACATTAATATGAAAGGCTCAAAAACTGAATCTTCAAGAAGATCTTATTGGTGATTGTATCATGCACATGTTTTCACTAGCATATTAACAACATGAAAGAGGGTCAAAGTTATATTTACACATTGATACAATTTTGTTTGCTCCAAATGAAAATTCAATATATGTTCATCATTTGAATTTATCTTGGCTATTGAACGAATCACAATAGCAACATGGAGTGGGGCAAATCATGAATTACATGTTTACGGACATGCAACAAATGTCAAATGTGATGTTCCATATGCACACTTTGTGGGTGATATACTATAAATGGGAGTGGTAGTGACAATTTTCATGTCTATAGTGGGGGAAGCAAGTACATTGGGGTAGTGGCATCATTGGGCATGATGTTTATGATTGTGGTATTGCAAATGACATCATGACTTGATCATGGTTACAATGGTGTTGGTATTCATTGTCATTTCTATAGCAACAAAAGTGAGGTTTGTTTTGGGGAATAAGGAAGTGATCACTCACAGCTCTAAATTAGTTTTAGAATCAGAAATCATGTCAATGACTTTTTGAAAGATGCTGACCTTTATGACTACCTTCTAGGGACTATCTCTTCAACTTTTGCATAAAATAAAATTTGACCAATTTTTTATTTGGTTTTCTCTAAACAAATTTTTAAACATAAATTTCAAATTTAAGAGTTTATCGAGTATGGTACTTTAAAATTAATGCAAATTTTTGTGTTTGTTTAATGCTTGTGTTTACCCTAAATTCAAACAACTAAAAATATTAAGTGTTTAACACACCAATGTATTATTATTTATCTTATTTGTTTTTTTGGTTGCATGTTGTCATAGTTTTTCTATTACTAAATTTCTATTCCCACCTTGCTTGTTTGCTTACCTACCTCCTATCTACTCCCATGGTTTAAAAAGATTTTGCCAAATTTAGACATAGGTACTACTTAAATCACTAACTATAATAATAATCTTAAAAGAAAGTCTAAAGTTCATTCAAATTGACACACCCCCAAGTTTTTTAATGGACTCAACCGTGAGTCCAAACTAAAAACAACGAAAAAGCAAGGAGTCGAGGCATGTTCCCTGGCTTGCAGCACTTTGAGGGGTAGAAGGGCATGCTCGAACTCCAGGATGGGATTAGGAAAAGTGACAAGCATCAACTATTCACACGAACCTACACAAAACCAACACAAGGTGGTTAGTGCATAATTTGAACACTTTTGGTGTTGGGATGAACCACGGGAAAACTCGAACTCACAAGACTCACCATGGCCCGGACTTGGGGGAAGCCACCACCTTCCCCCTTATAGTATATTTTGTGCCTCTCCACGAGGTTCACATCCAAATGGCTTTTTGTCCCGGGACTTCCAAGTGGGAGTCCTGAAATTGTCAGAGTTGAAACTTTTGCAACTTTGGGGCCTCATAACTTTGTGTGCAGACCTCTGATTGAGATGAGGTCTAAAACAAAGTTATAGCCCTCATCGAGAGCTTTCCAACAGTATGTCGCACACCACCTGCATGCAAGGAAATCGGGGTGATTTTTGACTTTTAGTGGTCGGGAATCAAATTGCCAATTTAACTCCCGGCCCTTCTTTTGGCCATAACTTGTGTTTCAGATGTCCAAATAGGTGATGCGAGCCCATTTTAAACATCTACGTTTTAATAGATTTCCAATGGTATAAAGAACTTTTTGAGCCATTGGGTTTTGATCCTTGCAATCGCTCTTTGAACATTCGAGAGTCCATCAAGACTCCAACTCCCAAAGTGGAAGCTCCTTTGAGGGTGTGAGGGTTCATTCCCTCACACTTTTCTTCATTCTTGGGCTTTCCTCTTGGCCCACAGCCTTGCAAGCCTTTGCCTTGGTCGCGAGCCCCATGCTAAGGTTGTGACACAAACATTGTGCCAATTATTATTATATCTTTTTTGGGATCCTCACCAATGAAATTACTCCATAAATCTAGGGGGGAAAAACCATGGTTGGGCCTTAGACCATTAACTTTTCATCCACTTCCCAATGTAAGTTCCCACATGTTCATCCATTATCCAAGGAAGTAAAATCCACTTTTCCAAATTATCATTCATTTCGCAACTCCTTGAATTGTTTTCTTGGGAAAATGGGGTTAAATTTTCATCCATTTTGCAACTCCTTTTGGTTGTTTTTTTCATATTTTCAAACATTGTGGAACTTCTTTAGATGCTTCGAGAAAGTAATTTCATAAAATTTCATCCATTGTGGTTTACCCCACTAGGTACCTTTACACATGTTTTGTGTAGTGGAACATTTGGAGATGCCTTGCCTTAGGGAAATGTGCAATTTTCTAAAATCAATTTCCATAAGATTTGAAATAACATCATTTAAATGTTTAATTCAAACATAAACCACCACTTGGAATGAAAGACTCAACACTATGTGAATGGACCACATGTGTTGTTCACAAAAGGGATCTTTCTAAGCATAATTACAACTTGATTAAAATTAGATCAAATTTTTTAAAGAAAATAAATATATCTTATTGCAAAAGAAGAAAAAAAAACCAATCGCAAGGCCAAAAGCCAAGGGACACCACCCCAAGGACCAAGGCAACAAATTACACTTATCTAATAGTTTAAAACTTTGGACATTAGAAACTTCCAATAACTTTTTAACCCGATCTTAAATAAATCACATGTTGAGTAACCTACAAAATTAAACAAAATGGCAAGTTCTTTAGTGCATTATTTATTCTATGCAAATTTTTTTTCCAAGCGAATTTCCCACAATCTAGGAAATGACTCCACAAAGTAAATTAAACTTGGTATTGAATCCATCTCTTTTGATTAAGTTAAACATAAGATCATTCATCTCCACCAATATCCAAAATACAATGCCTATGACTAGATGTCACATGAAACTAATCTTTTTATCCTCCTACAAGCTTGTCATTAAACACACATTGCTCAAATATCTCCCCCAACCCTAAGGTTACTAAAATCCCCATTAAAGTTCCTATAATATGTCAAGGGATCTCACTTGTTGCAACCATATTGTATGGATGTGGAGTTAAAGGAATATAAAATCAAAGGTTGGGTTTTAAGATTTGAATATGTGAAATCCCCAAGGCTAGAAAAATTTGTCAATGTGACTATATAGTTGTAGGTTGGGGGAACTTGCAATTTAACCCCCGAATGCGAACATGGGAGGATGCATTAGTCCTATTCACTTCAACTACCAATCATGGGAGGAAGATGTGTGTGTGTGTCGAGGACTTTCAAGGCCAACCAAAAATAAATGAGGAGTTTGCATCACATTAGAACCAAGTTGGTGTGTCCTAAGGTCTAGGAGAAGGATAGAATTAAACTTTCATATGGTCTTTATAACATAAAACAATTGTGATTAACACTTGGAAATCAAAATTTAATTATTTCATGGAGGACAATTTCCCCTTTTGTGGAAATGGTGTGATAGAATCTAAACCCCATTGCCTTTACGAGTGAAGCCAAGTGCAAATGGCTTGGCATTGGACCATTAATATCATCAACATATTGGAAGTTATTTGAAGCAGGTGTAGGTAGAGGAAAAAGCTATTGATTGAACAATGTTATGAGGAATTGTTGTATTGGGCACCATTAATGGGCATATGAACTTTTATATTGAGAGTGATTGCATTTTTATTCTTTCACATCTCCACCCACACCTTCTATTTGGGCCTTTAATTAATGTTTACTACATCCAACATAGAATGTTAATTATTTCCCCTTTCTCTCATAAGAACGAGAAGTTAGGGTGGCCTTTCCATTGAAAACTTGCACTTTCAACTTTGGAAATTTGAGTCCTAATTGCTTTTGACTTCATATGTTCCAAATTTGCAATTCAACTTTGCAAGACTTGCAAGCTCCAACTTTAGCTACACCTTCTACATGAGCATTTAAATCCTAATGACAAGGAACTTTAACTAAACCCCTATTTGAAACCTTTGCAACCATTGGGAAGGCCATGCTAATGGAAAGCAATTAAACCAAGGTGCAACTACTTGATGTATAGATTTTATTAGATAATTTAAATGAATTAGGGTAAATCGGCCCATCAATGATTGCTTGCCTATGACTGAACATTTTGGTAGATATTTTTCAATTCTTTTCCATTTTGAGTGGTTTAAAATGTTATAGGAATGCCTTCTCAAGCTTTACAAATCATCTTTGAAATGCAAAGCCAAATGACCAACCAAAAAAGAGCAATAAAGAAAATATGTTTTTTCAAATTACAAAATGCATTTTTTTCATTTTGAGCCCTCTTCCTTTCAAACCTCATAATTTTTTTGTTTCTTGTTCATTTTAAGCACTTTAAAGTGTTATAGGAGCACCACCTGAAGTTCTACAAATCATCTTTGAACTCTAATAACAACATAGTAACATACAAGGAATTTTTTGGGTGTTTGATAATCAGCATTTGCAACTTCAGTGGGGTTTTTTTCTTTTGAGTTGTTGACCCCTTTTACTTTGGGGGGTGTAGCTTTCTCAATTCTATTTCATTTCTGATGATTTTTAGTGTGCTAGATGAACCAATAGGAAGGGTTCAAGTTTTGTTTCGATACCAAAAATAATGCAGCACTCCCCTTGAATTCAGCCTGCCCTAACGCTAAAGTGTTCAATCATCTACCAGTTTACCCTACCATGTAAGTGCCACAATATGGGCCAATACCTATGGTCAACTACTTTATTTTTACTAACCTTTTTGGAGATCACGATGTCTCCACAATTTATGCCTAGCGTAGGCCACAATTTATGATGAACCTAAATTTGGACTACTAGTTCTTCTCAACCAATGAAGAATTGCAAGATGCATCCAATAGACCTTTTAGGGTGGGTGAAGGAAGGGCCAGGGAAGGGAGGGCAGGATGTTGGATTTTGTTGTTCCCAGTGTGTTTCCACCGAATTCCAATTAAGTTCCCAACCTGTTCCCTAAGTGTTATACAACATGTTCCCAATGCCACTTCATCCCACATGCTTTCTCCAAAATCATCCTCTTGGAATCTATTCTATAGGTGGTCACATATTACATATTACTTACATGTTTCTACATTTGAAGTGAATACTTGTATATTTGGGAGCCTGCAAAGTTCCAATTTTTTTTTGTGATGGCCAAATCAAAGAGGCTCATCTCAGTATGGAAATTTTCTGAATTTGGAAGGCACCCCATATCTACTTAATATATATGGGATCACACTAACATAAACATGTATAGCCTGTGCATATTTACAAGTCCAAACTCAGTGTCATACCATTTTGGCTGTACTTTGTCTGAAGTCCTGTGTACAGGCCATTCTTGGTTGGTGGAGATACTATTGGTACTTTTTTTATCAAATTCTCTTGACCTCTATGTAACTCAAAAACACTTGTTGTGTTAGCTGAACTGCCAACTCCTAACACCTTAAATAAGACTCATAATAAGATGGTTTGAACAGATACATAACTACCATCAAATGTAAATTGCTTAGCATCTCCAAGCTCCATACACCACACACCAAACCAATGGGAAAATGACAAATCAAACAAAAAGTCTGTCATAGGTCAAACTGGAGGTATTTACAGAGCTGTTGTGAGTGGTAACATGATCATGAGTGCAGTCATAAAACCTTATGAGAGCCAAATGAGTCTCACAAGGTGTCAGACCATCACAAAGAGCAGTGATGAGCTGCCATGACTACCCAGTGACTTCATCCACTCCTGACAGTGGATGTAGATAAGTATATAATAATCAATCCACCCAAGATTTTGGGCAAACCATTATCTCTAACAGCTCTAAAAGATGAGGAACTGGGCAGATCACTGTCTATCAAGCTTGGTACAAGATCCATATCCCTTTGCAGTTCCATGATACTGTAATCTCTAACCTTCCAAATAATTTAGCATATGTTTCAGCATGACTGTATGTAGATAGCACTCTCAAGACTTATGAATGCAAACAAAGAACCTTGCAGAGATTCATGAAAACAACACACAATACAAAAGACATGCTCCAACGGTGCCTGCAAGTTCCACTCTTTATATCCAGATATCAGAGGTGCAGTCACCTCCAGGGTAGCGTGTTTCATGAGCAAGTGCAGGACCTTCAGGTTCATCCCCAAAATCAACAAAAAAATTTGGGTTTAGGGACAAACCACCTTTCTCCGTGTCGACATCAACTAGAAGCATATGGGAGCCTTTCTCAGTCAGTGATGGGTAGAACTGATGATCCCAGGCACTGAAGAGGGAGTTTGTGATGTATAGACGCTTTCCATCCAAACTCAATTGAATCATTTGGGGTCCTCCTCTCAACGTCTTTCCCTGAACACTCCTCCAGTCATGTTATTCCTCTGTTTGGGAATACTACTGTTCTTCAGAAGCAGTGGAAACCAACAAAGAACATATTGTGTAAGTTGAAGAAGAAAACACTTACTTGGATATCAGGCACAGTTGATTGCCAAACTTCACCACCACTTTCCTCTACCCAGACATCTCCTCCTTTGCGGATTAGCCCACCAACCCACAGTTGGCCTGTTAGGACTGGATTAGCAGGATCTTCAATGTTGTATTGCCTGACATCACCATGTAGCCAGTTGGAGAAGTACAGGAAGCGATCATCGAGTGAAATGAGAAAGTCAGTGATCAGGCCTGGCATTTGAGGCAGTATCCAGTTCTGCACCTGCAAAGCTGGCACCGAAATTGCTACCTGTCCCATAGATTGACATCACAAAAGTTATTCCCCCATTGTGAAGATTAAAGAGATTTGCAAAGCTAGACCATTACCGATTCCATGCTTGCATTAGTACAGCTTTCAAGTAGTTAATTTGAGAATAAGTTCATCACCTGAGTATCCCATGTTTCATCATCTTTCTTAAAAAAGCGCACCACTGTACTGCTGAGTGCACACCCAACATACCCTGTAGCTTTGTTTGGGTCATGTAAGAATCTTATCTGCACCCGCACGAGTGAGTCAGAACTTGCCCGCTTGAAAACCTTACACTAGTTTTGAACGCTTTGTCAACCAACCATGCAGACAGCCTCAATGCAAAGCCAACAAGTGACCCCTCTCAGCATGTCTCTACTTTACACCCTTGAATCACAGAATGATTCTCCCATACATGGATTCACAACCATGTGTATGCCTTTTCCCTCATAGCAAAAGGTCAACAAGCACCTGATTGCAACATGAATCCACCCCAGATAAAGCCAGGATCACACAGCTTTTCAGACCTGCCAGGGTAATCTTGTGGTTTACCCTGGTTGCTTCTGTGACATTAGCTAAAGCTTCACTGAGGTGACAAATTCTTCCAGTTTGACCAAAAACTATGAGGTCCCACAAAACTAAACCCAAATTAAGAACTCAACAAGTATATCTGATCATACCTCAAGAGGGATAAGGCCAGTGTTTCCCAAATCAATTTTCTGCTTGATGGTGCCCTGGGGCCAATCGTAAACAAACAAGTGTCTCCCATAGAGGCCATTTGCCACATCGTTCGGGTTGAATCCCTTTGTAAATGCCAGAGGTGCACCCCATGAGGAACTTATCATAATGTTGTGGCGTGGTTGATACCAGAAGTCATAGCCAAAGTCAGGGCTGTTTCCAGGTTTCTCCCATCTGCAAACAATCCATTCCCAACAAAGCAGCAGCAGAGGTCATAAGAAAATGGAGAACCAATATCTACAATTGTGTTGGCATTGACTCAACATCAAACAAGTGCCCAATTAGAGGACCTGACAAGGCAGCAACATGAACAGAACTTGCACCCTCCCAAATCCTGTTTGGTGAGAAATTCAGCTTGAAAGACAAATAAATGGACTAAATAGGCTATGAGGATTGTGGCAGCAAGGAATCACAACTGCATGAAGGAATTTGAGTTGGTGAAGAAAATGGACTGGAAAAAAAACAGAAGCAGTAGAAAAGGGTTGTTATGATGGTAATAGCAAACCTTCCTTTCACATTGAAATGAGAGTCAAGGAGGAGGAAGCCAGCGCCTTCAGCATGGCCCTGTTTATCACCCATGCAAGATATTATAACATCACCATTGGCAAGGCAGTGAGCAGTGTGTGGGAAGGCCAGCCCTGTCTTGTTTGATATCTCTTCTGGCTCCACCACCTTGTGCAGCACTGGTGCCAGTGGGTTGGCAGCTGTGTCCACTATATATATCCGTGATGATCTGCCACAACCAATTCCTCACATCAGTTTCAAATTACACCACAAACATTGACAATGGAGAAACCCCACCTCCTTCGCATCCGGGCATTATCCAATTTCTTCACCAACTGCAAATTTACTCAAATCTCCTAGCAACCAATCACCTCGGTCTCCTATTGCATCTCAAGATTGCAGCTCAATAGAACACAAGTATGCAGAAAGTTTGCTGGTAAGACAAAAGTGTCATGAATCAAGGTGCAAAGAGAAGCAGGTGGTAAAGAGGCAAAGGTGGCCAGTGCATACACAAGGGAAGGGAGGACAAGGAAGCGCCGCTGGGCACTAGAGTCCTCATGGCATGAGCTACAGGCATTCCAGCCACTGTGGTGGAGCTCATCGCCAAGGTGGGTGGTAGGCAGACGGTGCACCACCTTCGAGTAGGTGGGTGACTCAGGATCCGCATCAATGGTTGCCAAGTAGTCAGGCTTCTCAATACCGGTCCCTGCACAAGCAACAGCTTTTCAGATGGGAAAGAGAGCTGCATAAGCACAGAGCTTCTCAATAGTTTCTTTACCAGCTGCTTTGTGTCTTTGAATCCATGCTTTCTTAAGTTACATGTACATGGTACATCTGTCCTCATGCTAAGAATTTAATGTGCTGCCTTTTTCACTCAACATGCGGCAAATTGAGAAAGCAGATCTACTTCAAAGTCTTCAGATTTTGCACTACTGTCTAACAAACCATCAAGCTAACACTCAACAGGAATCATCAAGTCTCTCTCCAACAAAAGAATGAAGTTCTAAGGATGACTAGGGTAGACTAGCAGTGATGCCAGGGGGAGAGAGATGGCCACCTGAGTACACAGCAGTGACATACAGAATCTTCTCTCGAGGTCCCAGTCTGAAGGCGTCTAGTGGAGTTGCATAGCCGGGCCCTGAATTCTCATCATGGCAACAGTGAGCGTTGCTTCCGTTTTCAGAAGATGGATGAGTAGTTGCACTCGACAAGGCATTCTCTTCCAATGCGCTCGCCATTGTCTCTTCCCCGGCTTCTTCTTACCTGGAGTCTCCTTTATAATTCTCTCTCCTTTTGTACACTCCCTCTGGTCTTTACTCAAGAAATTCACCAACAACCTGCACCGGCCTGTCTCGCAACGAAACAACAATACAGCTCAGACTCTCACAAACCCTCTCCCGACCCATTCTTCCACTTCCACAAGCATCAAGAATTAGGTCTCAAACAAAACACTTCACTGCAGAGTAACTTCCTTTCTCATCTTTTGACCCACAGCTTCTACAACAGATTAATATTTATTCCCAAAGTATTCAACTTGTCGGTGGATCATCGATACTTTTTCCTTTATAATTGTGCTTTGCAATCAATGCAGGTTTTTAGGATATGCTTGAAAACTCTATAGTCGATGAGCTGCTTGCTCGATCATACAAGAAATTGTGCGTGAGCAGAAGCCAACAAAAAAAAAAAAAAAAAACAAAAAGGGGAAGAAAAAAATAAAAGGCCACAAAAAAAAAGCAATAACCCATCAGGAAAGAGGGAACAGAGGAAAAGA